>Ga0315279_10001352_pt1 | contig 41178 bp, 31 predicted proteins | sample YL17G06_20_MG_FD_203694 | JGI IMG/M metagenome (GOLD analysis project Ga0315279, IMG submission 203694) | Sediment microbial communities from Yellowstone Lake, YNP, Wyoming, USA - YL17G06_20 | ecosystem: Environmental > Aquatic > Freshwater > Lake > Sediment | place: USA: Wyoming | collected...
TCACCGAAGTGCCTGAGCGGGAAGACGTTCCGAGACCGGAGATGGACCTTGACCGGGAGCTCGAGAACCTGAAGAGGATCAAGGCGCTTCTGGCCGGAGAGCCCCCCTGCGGCGAGGGAGAAGGGCGATCGCGACAGGAAGGGGAGCAGGCCTGGGATCTCCGAATCCCGGAAATCCGGGACCTCATCCAATCCTCCCCTTTTCAGGAGGGTGGGGAGACGGAACCGGCCCCCATCGAGGAGGGGCCCGGCCGGGAGGCGGTCCTGGGCGAGGCCGGTTCCGAGTCTGCCGCCGGGGCCCTGGATGCCCTGAGGAGGACAGAGCCGGCGAACGGCAGCGGCGAGATCCACTATTTTCAGAAAGGGAAAAAGGTCGTCCTGGACGCCGAGCACCTGCTCGGGGCCGTTGAAAGGTCCCTGGAGGATTCCAAAAAGCTCTCGCTCAGGCTGGGCGAAACCGAATCTGCCAAGGACCGGTTCTTCATCAAACACAAGCTCATCAACGCCCAAGAGGGGCTCCGGAAGCTGGCGCTCGGAGCCATCAAGATATGTGACAAAAACCCCCCGGCGCTTCCCGGGGCGGTCCTGGACGTCCTCAACGTCAAGATCCTGAGGGACATAGTTGACCGTTTGAGCACCGACAACTGGGCGAACCCGGAGGACCTGGCGTCCTTCGAGAAGGACATGAAGGACCTGCGTTCGGCCTTGCGGGAGCGGACCATTCCCCCGGAAAAATATTTTCGCTCGATCCTCGAGGAGCTCGAGGGCGGGTGATCAGTTGTCCGTTTCCTTTCTGCGGCAGGTCAGGAAGTATTCCTCCAGATCCTTCTGCTCGGCGGGCGTCAGGTCCTTGAATCTCAAACCCGAATAAAAATAGGGAGATTCCCCGTTGGCCTTGTCCGAATAGATGACGTCGCTCTGGAGGGCGTTGGCTTTATTCCCCAGGACAAGGACGAGATCGATGGTCTTCGCCAGGGGTAGCCGCGCCTCGGAAAGGATCTTCGCCCCCCCGAGGCTCAGGTTCACTGTTTTCGTCACCTTGAAGCCTCCATTTTCCTTGACCATAACGAGGGTGGAGGCATTGACCCTTTCATATCTTCTCTTCTCTCTGTAGGACGTTTCCTTGTAGGTCTGGATCGTCCCCCCGCCTTTTTCTTCCACCCATTCCCGGGAATAAGAGCAGACCTTGTTCTTCGTCAGGACTCGTTCGCCTGTTTCCCCGGGCCCCAGTTCGGGGGCCTTTTTCCCCTTGGCCTCGGCCATGGCCATGTCTGCTTCGCCGGCTAGGAGCTTCAGGTCGCTCCTGGTGATGGGAGATAAGGGGTCCAGCTTTTTCCTGGGAAAGAGGGTGACGCCGAAGGACATCGTCAGGTTGTTCCGCGGCTGGAACTCCTGGAACTCAAAGTAGTGCTCCTCGACGTTCTTCCGGATACGGTCTGTAAGCAGGCAGGCCTCTTCCAGGCTCTTTACCCCCGTCAGGAAGAACAGAAACTCCTCGCCTCCGTAGCGGCAGAGAAGGTCCTCCTCGCGGATGGAGGGCTTCAGGACGCCCGCCAGCTCGCGGAGGAGCTTGTTCCCCGCTTCGTGGCCGTTACAGTCGTTGTAGTTCTTGAACCAGTCCACGTCGCCCATGACCAGCGCGTAGGCGCCTTCCTCCCGGCGGCGTTTGCTCTGGGAATTGATCTTTTGGATGACCTTCTCAAAGAAGGGTTCGGGCCTCAACAGCCCCGTCAGGGCGTCGTACTGGATGAGGTTGAGCTTGGTCATGGAGATGCCGATGTGCTCGGACAGCCCGCGGAGGATCTCCTGGTCCTCCCTCGTGAACCCGGCCCGGGTCGCCTTTCCCGCCGAGGCCTTGTTGTAAACCTCGACGACCCCGATGACTTCTTCATCATGCATGATGGGAACGCCCATGATGCTCTTCAGAGGCGTCTTGAGGTACTCGACGTATCTCTTCGACAGCCGCTTGTCGAAGGACAGTTCCGTGACGTTGATCTCCCGTCCGAGTCGGGCGACCGAGGCGGCAAAATCCTGGGCGTCAAGCGGGGCGATGAACTTGGAGAACTCGGGATGGGTCAGGAAGGCGTCGTCCCAGACCAGGGGCTTGAGGTACCTGCCCAGCGCCTCGCTCGCGTCCAGAACGTAGATGGTGGCCCCGCCCGCCTGGACGATGTCCTTGATGTCCGTGATGATGTCCAGCAGGCTGCTGGCGTCGTTCGCCGCGTAGATCTTGCGCAGGACCTTCTCGATCCTCTGCCGCTCCTTCTGGAACCAGACGTATTTCGCCTCGATGGCGATGCGCTTCTCGAGTTCCTTGATGAAGTTCTCGTTGACGAGCCCTTTGATCTCCTTAATCTCGGAGTAGACCTCCTTGACCCTGGCCTCGTTGATCTCGAGGGCATTCCGAGTGTCCCGGAGCTCGGATTTCAACTGGCTGTGAGCTAGCGCCCGCTCCATGACCCTGTAGAATTGGAGATCATCGAAGACGGGAAGAGAGAAGCTGCAGGTGTCCACATAGAAATCCGCGGGCCACTCCCTGGCCCGGGACCGGAGCTTTGCCTCATCGCCTCCGGTGATGACGATCCCAGTGATCTTCTTGAACGATCCCCCGCTGGAGGCGAAGGAGGCCAGGGAGGCGTCCAAGACGGCGACCTGAACGTCGGAGGACCCCAACCGGGCGATGGCCGTTTCGAGGGACTCGGTGGAGAGCACCGTCCCGAAACGCCGGCACAATTTGGAAAGATAGTCAGATTCGATAGGGTTGGGATTCAGAACAAAAATCTGCCTTTGGATCATAACTCTACACCGTCCGCCCCGAAGTCGAACCGAAATTGTTCCTTAGCCTTCAAAACTCTAACCTTGGCTTCAGGCCGGAAGCCTGCTTAGCCAGGCATCCAGCCCCTCCAGTTTCCTTTGAAAACCTGATATCAATTTATAATACTTTTTTCCACTCGTCAATACCTTTTTTTACTCTTTTGGATTCTCTTACATTTAGTGTGGGTTGGGGGCTTGAACTGTTAGTCTTCCTGGAGCGTTTTTCGATGGCCGTCCCGTCCAAGCTATTGACCCAGCCCACACTAAATGAAAGAGAATCTCTCTTTTGGCATCTCTCGGGGGATGTGATATATTTGAAAACCAGCCCTGGACGCGTCAGGGCCTTGACAGGAGGAGAAAATGGCCGAACGAAAGGGTCCGAAACTTCAGCCCATCCGGGCATATCGCGGCAGCCGGCTTCACACCAAGGGTTGGTCCCAGGAGGGCGCCCTGCGGATGCTCATGAACAACCTTGACCCTGAGGTCGCGGAGAAGCCCGCCGAGCTCATCGTTTACGGTGGGACCGGGAAAGCTGCCCGGAACTGGGAGTGCTTTCACGCCATCGTCGGCAGCTTGAAAAAACTGGAGAACGACGAGACGCTCATCGTTCAGTCCGGCAAGCCGGTGGCCGTTTTCAAGACCCACGAAGCGGCCCCCAGGGTCCTGATCGCCAACTCTCTGATCGTCCCCAAGTGGGCGACCTGGGACGAGTTCCGGCGGCTCGAGGGTCTGGGATTGACGATGTACGGCCAGATGACGGCGGGAAGCTGGATTTACATCGGGACCCAGGGCATTCTCCAAGGGACTTACGAGACCCTGGCGGCCGCAGCCCGGAAACATTTCGGGGGCACGCTCCGGGGAAGGCTCGTCCTCTCGGCCGGCCTCGGCGGGATGGGCGGCGCCCAGCCCCTGGCCGTCACCATGAACGAAGGCGTGGCGATCGTTGTCGAGGTGGATCCGGCGAGGATCCGGCGCCGCCTCGCTACCGGGTACGTCGACACCATGACAAAAAGCCTTGATGAGGCCCTGCGGCTCGCCGATGGGGCCGTGAAGAAGGGCGCGCCCCTTTCCATCGCTCTCCTCGGGAACGCGGCCGACGTCCTTCCCGAGTTCATCAAGCGGGGGATCGTTCCCGATGTTTTGACCGATCAAACCTCGGCCCACGACGAATTGAACGGCTACGTTCCAAACGGTATGACCTACGAAGAGGCCCTGCGCCTGCGCCGGAAAGATCCCCGGGACTACGTCCGGCGCTCCTACCAGGCCATGGCCGCCCACGTCCGGGCCATGCTCGAGCTCAAGAAGATGGGGGCCAGGACCTTCGATTATGGCAACAATATCCGCGGCCAGGCGCAGAAGGCAGGCGTCGCCGACGCCTTCGAGATCCCCGGCTTCGTCCCGGAATACATCCGGCCCCTCTTCTGCTTGGGCAAGGGGCCTTTCCGCTGGGCGGCCCTCTCCGGAAGGCCCGCGGACATCTACGCCACCGACAAGGCCGTCCTCAAGCTTTTTCCGGGGGACACGGGCCTTGAGCGCTGGATCCACAAGGCCCGGAAGCAAGTCAAATTCCAGGGAGTTCCCTCCCGGATCTGCTGGCTCGGATACGGAGAGCGGGCGGAGTTCGGGGCTGTGATCAACCATATGGTCAAGAAAGGCAGGCTCAGCGCACCCATCGTCATCGGCCGGGACCATCTGGACACCGGATCGGTGGCCTCCCCGAACCGGGAGACCGAGGGCATGAGGGACGGCTCGGACGCCATCGCGGACTGGCCGGTCCTCAATGCCCTGCTCAACGCCGTTAACGGTGCGTCCTGGGTCTCCGTCCATCACGGCGGGGGCGTCGGCATCGGCCTTTCTCTTCATGCCGGGATGGTCATCGTGGCCGACGGAACGGCCGCCATGGGCAAGCGGCTGGAGAGGGTCCTGACGGGTGATCCCGGCCTGGGCGTCGCCAGACATGCCGACGCCGGCTACGCCGAGGCCGTCAGGTTCGCAAAAGAGAATAAGATCAAGATCCCGATGCTCAAGAAAGGCTGATCCGGGCTCGATTTGTGCCGCTCGAGGCACATCTAAATGGCGACGGTTCAAGAAGAAAGAGACCCCGGCACAAACTGGGCCTGACAGCTTCCTGGGGACGGGCCCCGCGGGCTGGTTGGATGAATTCCAATTGATATGATATCAGCTAGTTAGGTCCTTTCGTCCGAAGCTCCCGACGTGGCATGAAACTTGCTATTTAGAAGGGCGAAAGGAGGTTCCCATGAAAAGAGCAATCGCTCTTGCTTTGGTGGGCTTGTGCCTGCTGTCTTCGTTCCTTTTTTTCCCGCAGGCCGCCCAGGGCCGTGTTGCGGACGAGTGCTACGGCAACTGGAACAGGTGCCGGGTGAACGCGTTCAACATGGACGTTTCCTGGTTCAGGATGACGATGGTCCTGACGGTCTGTGACATCGGCCTGGGGAAGTGCATCCTCGAGTTTTAAGCGAAAAGGAGGGCCCCCTGAGAAAAAGGGGGCCCCTCCCTCCGTCCCTTATTATCGACGGAGTTTCATGCGAGGAGAGCGGAAGATGATGAAAAAAAGTTTCGCCCTGAGCGCGGCGACGGTCCTGTTGTTTGCTCTGATAGCGGGGCGCGGGACCGCCGGACAGCGATCGGTCAAGCGGCATGCCGCCGGAGATGTCAAGCTGGATTTCAGGACGGACGATGACGCCGTCTTCTCCCGGCCTGTGTCCATATCCCATGACCGGGATGCCGTCTACGTGATCGACGCCGAGGAAAACGAGGTCAGGGTCTTCTCAAAGAAGGGAACGTTCATCCGGGCCTTCGGAAGAAAGGGACAGGGCCCGGGAGAGTACGATTCGCCGGCGGACCTGGATGTCTCGGGAGACAGGATTTACGTGACGGACAGGTTCAACAAGAGGGTCCAGGTCCTGGACAGGCAGGGAGGCTACCTCGGTGGGTTCAGGGTCCCGTTCACGCCGGACCAGGTCTGCGTTCTGTCCGGGGGACGGATCATCCTCTCCCATCTCCCTCTCGGTATCGAGGGGCCGGAACCGATGGTCCACGGCTTCTCTGAAAAAGGGGACCTCCTGTGGGAACAGGCGGGCTCTTACTATTCGGGAGAGAGGGTGTATGACACGTTCCGGAATTTCGTCGTCATGGTCAAAGGCGATCGGGATGATGTCTTGGTTGTCCATAAGAGCGACGAGAGGGGAGTGTTCCGCTTCGACAAGGAAGGGAAGCCCGGAGCTCCGGTCAGAGTGACCGACGACTATGAGTTCAGGAGGATCTCCCTTCCCATTAAGGGACCGAAACGGCAGGTATCGGGCTTTTGCTGGGACGCATCTTTCGACGGGGATTCGCTGGGTCTTCTAGCCCCCGACTATACTGAAGAAAACGATCTGGGGCCGGGGCGCGCTGTCTTCCTTATCGCGCCCGACGGCCTCATTAAGGATATCATTGATCTTCCGGCGGCGGTGACCAGGATCGACATGGACGGTGACGACATCTATGCCGTCGATACGGAAAATAGCCTGCGGATTTTTCGTCGGGAGCAGTGATGAGACGCGCTCGCCCCGGTCCGGCCGCCGCCGCCCTCGCCGGGCTGTTCCTCTTCTCGGCGGGCGCCGAGGGCCCGGTCGTCGTGAGCTCTCTCGAAGAGGCCCTGCCTCATGACGGCGCTCCCGCTCTCCTGGTCTTCTTTTCGGCCTCTTGTCCCTCCTGCTTCGACGACCTGCTGGAGATGATCCACTTCGTAAAAAAGAACGGGCTTCCCGTCCGTGTCGTCGGCATCAGCGGGGACACCAAGGCGGACCTCGAGGCCTTCATGGAAAAGCATTCCGTCGGATGCTCCGTCGTCCGGGACGATCGGGGGAGGCTCCGCAGGCGCTTCGGCGTGGACCTCGTGCCGTACAAGATCGTCCTGCGGGGGAATTTCGTGCTCTATCGGGATGATGACCGTTTGGAATTCAGCGAACGGCGGAGGAGGGCCGGCCAATGCCTGATCGACCTCGCCGGCAAGTGACATTCCGGCTCACCTTGCTGCGGCTCCGGCGCTCCCCCGCGGCCTGGGCCGCCGCGGCGGCCTTTCCGGGCTTCATCCTCTTCCTCTGGATCAAGGAGTCCTATGGAACGGCCCTGCGGTCCTTCCTCTTCCTCCTACCCCATACCTTCCTCTTTCTCTCCCAAGATATGGTCGGAGACGAAGTCCGGGAAGGACGCCTCGAGAACGTCCTCTTTCTTGAAAACGGTTTCAAGGGCTATCTTTTCGGAAAGAATGCCGTACTGGTCCTGACCGGCGCCGTCTACGGGCTCGGCCTGTTCATCCCTCTTTGGGTCATCGGTCTGGTCACTCACAGGTCCGGATGGGGGGACCTCCCTGGATTGATCACGGCGCTCTTGGCGGGAGTCTATTATGTCATGCTCGGCGGGCTCTTGAGCCATTATCTCAAGGGCGGGTCCAATGTCCTCGTCCTTATCGTGGCCCAGGCGGCCGTGTTCATAGGATTGCTTTTTTCGGCGACGCAAAAGGGCGGATTCCTGGACCTTTTCACTTCCGGACATTTTTCCGACTTTGCCGCGAAGCTCGAATTTCTGGCCTTCGCCGCGGTCATCCCCAACGTTATCGTGGCCGGCAGGCTCCAATCCTATGCGCTTTGGATCGTCGGGCTCACCGCGCTCGTCCTCTTTATTCAATGGATGAAGATCCGAAGGTTGGAGCTCAAGCGGCCATGAGCGGAACCGCGCTTGTCGTTCATGGCCTTTCCAAGAGCTTCGCTGGAGTCATGGCGGTCAAGGAGGCGGACTTCTCTCTCGAACGCGGCCGGATCACGGCCTTCCTCGGGGAGAACGGGGCGGGGAAGACAACCACGATTAAAATGGTCCTGGGGTTCCTGCGAAGAGATTCCGGCGAGGTCAAGCTCCGGGCGCGGACGGTGGGCTACGTTCCCGAACAGCCGGCCTTTTTCTCCTGGATCAAAGGCGGAGAGCTCCTGGACTGTATGCTCAGGCTGCACGGGGTCCCGCTCGCCCATCGAAGGGAACGGATCGCGACCTGGTGTGAAAAGCTGTCCCTGGACCCCGGTCTTCTCGAAAGGCGGGTTTCTACCTATTCCCAGGGAAACAGGAAAAAGTTCTCCTACCTCCAAAGCCTTCTCGTCTCTCCGGACCTCTTCATCGTGGATGAGCCGTTCACGGCTCTTGATCCGACCTCGATCATGGCCGCACGGCGCCTCTTCTGCGAACTCGCGGAAGAGGGGGCAGCCGTCTTCATGAGCACTCACCTGATCTCGGAGGTCGAGAAAATCTACGACGATGTGATTATCATCAGGAGTGGCGCCATCGTCCTTCGGAAGAGAAGAGAAGACCCCGGGCCTTGGCCGGATCTGGAAACTCTTTTCCTCTCTTCCGTCAGATCACCGTTCCGCGGGGTATGACCGCGTTCTTGGGCATGACGATGATCCCGTTGACGATGGCGTAATTGTCTGCACCTTGGTCAAGGGCTAAAGGCGGCTCCCCTGGCCACCGGCCATGATGATCGTGATGACTTTGACATGGTCGATGTCCTATCGGCAATCGTGGGCCGGGTCCGGGATTGTGTTCGATCCTCAAATGGTTTAATGATAGTCCTGTGATTTATGATGCTGCCGTCATCGGGGCGGGTATGGGAGGACTGGCCTGCGCCTCCAGACTTGTCCGGGAGGGCTTGCGGGTTGTGGTCCTCGAAAAGTGTCCGCACGTCGGCGGGACGAGCTACATCTTCCATAGGAAAGGCCACGGTTTTCCCATGGGCCCCCTGGCCTTCAGTTTTCCTCAAAAAGTAAAAACCCTCCTCGCTGAAGCCGGCCTCACGAAAGAGACCGAGTTCCGGAGGAACCACTACGAACTTCTGGCCCCCGGACTCGATGTCGTTACCTCGAGGCCGTTGAAGGCCCTTGGAGAGGATCTTGCCGGGGACTTTCCCGCAGAAAAAAACGGCATCGAAGCTTTCTTTTGTGAGCTCGAAGGGATCATCCGCTTGACCGAGAACATAGAGGAGTGGCATCCCGATTTCCTCACGGGGGCCCGAAAGATCGCCGCCCGGAAAGACCGGGATCCCGACCTTCTCGGAAGGCTCGAGAGGATTCGCCGACTTTCGGAGACCCATTCGAAAAATGTCCTTGAAGGCTTGGTTTCCGATGACCGTTTGAGAAACCTGCTTGGCTCCCTCGGGACGGACGAACCCGAGATGTCCATGCTCAACCTTGCCTTCATGTGGAACGTCATGTCCGAGGTTGGGATCTGGTCGCCTGCCTGCGGGATCCACGGTCTGGCCGACGCCCTTGCGGAGGTCGTCACGGCCGGAGGGGGGGATATCCGCTTATCCACTCCCGCCGCGGGCATCCTGACCAAGGAAGGGCGCGCCTCGGGAGTGACAACCGGGGACGGAGAGATCCTTAGATCCCGTTGGGTGGTTTCGACAGCTGATTACAAGACCACCTTCCTTGACCTTCTGCCCTCCGGGGACGTCCCCCCCCAGCACTTCGACCTTGTCCGAAAGGTTCCTTACACCGGCTCGGAGTTGTGCGTCTACCTCGGCGTGGATGAAGGGCGCGTCGACCTGACCCGGATGAGAGCGGACCACGTCTTCTACCGCAGGGAAATCCGAGCGGGAGGGTCATTCAATCCAGAGGACTTCGCGAACCGAGAAGTAGAGATCTGCCTATGGGCTAAAGACGCACCGGGCCTCGTTCCGGAGGGCCGGGCATCCATCCTGCTCCGGTCGGCTTTTCCATTTGATCCCTTCGCCGTCTGGAGAACGGGGGATAAGCTGAGAAGGCATGGCTACCGGGAATTCAAAACGCGCCTCGCCCGCGGCCTTGTCGAGACCGCGGAACACATCCTTCCCGGGCTTTCGTCCTCGATCGAGGTCCTAGAGGCCGCCACCCCCTTGACCTATCAGGATTGGGGTAACAGGCGCCTGGGGTCGATCGCCGGCTGGACTTGGTCGGCCGATAAAGCCGGGGAGCTTCCCGGCAAGCTTTTGGTCGAGACCCCCGTACCCAATCTCCTCACGGCCGGGATCTATGCGGCGACGGAGCTCTTTCTCGGAGGCGTGCCCACCGCCTTGCTTACGGGGACCATCGCTGCCCGCCTCATCCTCGATCGTTGACCCAACCCATCTTTATTGTTTGGCGCAGCTATCCTTTCATTCGGATTGTGTTCCGGCATTTTCGGACGGCCGAGAGGTTGATATCGCGATCGGAAATTCGGGACATGTAACGAATGAGCCCGCGGATCTTTGCAGGGGGAATCTTCGGGGAGGTTGACATCGAGGACGTTCGCATTTATAAAGGTAGGGAAAAACGGAAAGGAGTCCGCAAATGAAAAAAAGCCTCGTCCTCTTATGCGTTTTATGCATGCTGACAGCGCCGGCTTTCTCCGGTGTCGTCAAAAAAACCAGGTCTGAAATCACCTTTAAAGGCTTCGGCCGCTTCTCGACGTCCCAGTCCGAGAAGCTCGTCCCGCAGAAACACTGGGTGGATTCCCGGAACGATTTCAAGGGCAAGGGCCTTCTGGGCGGGCTGGCGGGCAAGACCGTCCTGCGGTCCGGGGACTTTGGAGAGATCACGGACCTTCCAGCGCTGAGCGTGTCTAGGCTCGATCCGAAGAAAAAAGAATACACCGTCAGTCCGATCAAGAAGCTGTCGGAAGAGATGAAGGGCGAAGAGAAGGAGGTCGAAAAGCCCGCCGCGGAGAAACCCGCTGAAAGCGACGTCAAGATCGTCAAGAGCGAGTTCAAGGTCGAGGAGACGGGCGAATCGCAGACGATCAACTCCTTCCAGGCGACGAAGTACGTTATCACCTGGGTCGTTGAGTGGGAGAACGTTCGGACGGGCGAAAAGGGGACAAACAGCCTGGAGTCCGTCGTCTGGGCGACGCCCTATACCGACGTCATCGTCAAGGCGCAGGAGGAGGAACAGAAATATTTCCGGGCCTACATGAAGGCCATCGGCCTCGACCAGGACAAGATCCAGCAGGATGTCCTGGGCACAAACTGGATGTCCATGCTGGACGGGATGAACGCCGCCAAGGGCAGGCCGGGAGTATCCGGGAGTATCGCCAAGGGCTCCGGCGAGATGAAGAAGATCAAGGGCTATCCCGTGCTTATCGACGGGAAGTATTCCGTTGTCTCCGATCGGCCCCAAGGTGCCGCGGGGGAGGAGCGGCCCAAGGGGCTCCTCGGCGGGCTGGCCAAGAAGGTCCTCAAGAAAAAGCCGTCCGAGGAGGAGGCCAAAGAGCCCACCCTAACCTATCATATCGAAGTTTTGGAGATTTCTCTGGCCGACCTGGCCGATGCCGATTTTCAGGTCCCGGCCGATTATAAAAAGAAGGGCTGATCCCGAGAGATCCTCGAGAACCATGAGGAGAAAAAGCGGATGTTCAAAATGAAGCATGCGAAAATCTTGAACGGCGTCATCGGTCTGGCCTTCCTGGCCCTGGCGCTTTTCCAGGTCCGTTGCGCGCCCAAGCCGGCGGTCCGGGTCACGCCCCGGCAGCCGCTTATCTTCGCCGTCCACGTCCTCGTGGAATCAACGGATGAAGCCCGGGATCTCATGGCCGGGATCCCGGCCATGGCTAAGTCCGGGGTTAATCTGCTCGTCTGCGAGATTGATTACAACTACGAGTTTGTTTCCCATCCTGAGCTGCGCCGCGCCGACCCGGTCACCAGAGACATGGTGAAGGAGATGGTCCGGCTCTGCCGCCAGTATAAGATCCGGCTCGTTCCCGAGTTCCAATCCCTCGGCCACCAGTCCTGGGCGGAGAAAACGTGGCCGCTTCTCACCAAGTACCCCCAGTTCTACGAGACGCCCGGGAAGTTTCCGGACAACAAGGACGGCGACAAGGACTGCCCGCGGTGCGCGGGGAAGGACCCCGCGGTGCTCTTTGCCCAGGCGGTCAACACCCTCTACGACCACCTTGTCAAGAAGAAAGGCGTCGAAATGTTTATTTGGGCCGATCGGTTCCTCGACGGGGAGGCCACGGGATACGGCGAATGGGAAGCCTCGATGAACAAAACGTATCCGGCCGTCGACATGGTTCCCAAAGACATCATCATGTGCGACTGGCACTATGAGCGGAAGTACGAGAACATGAAGGGGACGGGTTTTCCTTCCGTTCCTTTCTTCCTGGAAAAGGGGTTCCGCGTCCTGCCGGCCAGCTTCAAGGACACCAAGGCCGTCAAGATGCTCATCGATGATTCCTTCAAATACCCCTCGGAACGGATGCTCGGCCACATGTGCACGAGCTGGGGAGGCGTCGAGCCCGACAAGATCGCGAAGTGCGATCAGTTCAAGACAATCGCCAAGAAGCTTCGCAAGTACGGGCTGCTAACGGAGAAATGACCTGAGAGGACACTTCGGCCCTTGGTTTTCGGCCTTTCTTTGGGAAGCTTTTCTTTTCGTGTGAATTAGAGCGATGGCGCAGGGGCGATGCCCGGAGGAGATTGCTCTTTGTGCGGTTTTCATTTATCATGAAGGTGACGTCAAGATGAGCCGATCGATAAAGGGGTTGGGCGCATGAACGAGCCGGAAAAGATCGAACCGGCCTTCGGTCTTGTCCTGGGAGGGATTTTCGCGGGAGTGCCCTTTATGGGGGCCTTGCTCGCTGCCGCGGTCATCCTCCTGCTGATCATCCTTTATCTCATGCAGAGGTTGAGGAAGAGGCTCGGAGAGGCACGGGCTCTCCTCGAGAAGATGGCCATGACCGACGACTTGACCGGCGTTCTGAACCGGAGTCACCTTCTGGCCAGGTTCGAAGAGGAATTCCAGGAACACCGCAGGCAGAAGACCGAGCTTGGTTGTCTGCTCCTCGACCTCGACGACCTAAAAAAGGTCAATGAGGCCCAAGGCCACCTGACCGGCAATGCCGTCCTCAAAGAATTCGCCCGGATGACAAAGAGCTGCATCCGGATCTACGACATCTTCGGACGGTTCGGGGGTGAGGAATTCATCATCCTCCTTCCAGTCACCACTCTCGTCCATGCCATGGCCTTCGCCGAGAGGGTCCGGAGGACCATTGAGAAGGACCTGGCCGTCAAGTCCGGTTCGGGGGATGAGGTCCGCATGACCATCAGCCTGGGTGTGACGACCCTAAGAGACGGGGACGCGACTGTCGATGCCGTCGTCAGGAGGGCCGAGGAGGCTCTCTCCAAGGCGAAGGCGAGCGGCAGGAACCGGGTCAATCTGGCCTGAAAATCATTTCCGGACGGCGCTCACGTCCTAAAATTGCCTCCTATCGGCAATTTTGGGTCACGTCATCGATGGTCCAGACGCCAGCTGCCCATGGGAACGGTGACGTCCGGGTTGCGAACGCCGACGGACAATAAAACGTGTTTCGAAGAATTCAGATCAGGAAAGGACCTTCAGGAGGTGGTAATCCTCCGATATGTCCAGGATCTTGGGCTGGATGGCCGTTGCCAGCGGGATAAGCTCGGGCCGCCCGTCCCTGATGTTGACGCACTTGTCCGATTGGCCCTCGATGAGCGCCTCGACAGCCTGATGGCCGAGCCGGGCCGCCAGGATCCGGTCCACGGCCGTCGGCCGCCCGCCCCTTTGGATATGGCCGAGGACGGCGATCCTCGTTTCCAGGCCGGTGTTCATGGAGATGGCCGTGGCGACATCCTCGGCCCTCGCCACGCCTTCGGCGACGATGATGATCCAGCTGACTTTTCCCTGGGCGTTCCCGGCGGCGATCTCCCCGCTGACGGAGGTCATACTGAATTCTTTCTCGGGGAGGAGGACCTCCTCGCAGCCGCCGGACAGGGCGACCTGCATGGCGATGTAACCGCAGCCGCGACCCATGACCTCGACGACGAAGATCCGCTCGAGGCTGGTGGCCGTGTCGCGGATCTTGTCCAGGGCGTCCAGGGCGACGTTGACGGCGGTGTCCGCCCCGATGGAAAGGTCCACCCCGTTGATGTCGTTGTCGATTGTGGCGGGGACCCCGACGACAGGCATGCCGTAGCGGTCCGCGAGGACGTGCGCGCCGGTCAGGGAGCCGTTGCCGCCTATGACGATGAGGCCCTCGATCGCGTTTGTCCGGATGGTCCCGACGGCCTTCGCCTGGCCCGCTTCCGTGAAGAAGGCCTCGGATCTGGCGGATTTCAGGACCGTTCCGCCCAGGTTGATGATCCCGGACACGGAGCGCCGATCCAGGGGCACGATGTTCCCATGAATCAAGCCTTCGTATCCCCTGACGATCCCCAGGACATCGAGGCCTTGCGAGGAGGCCGTCCTGACGATGGATCGGATGGCGGCGTTCACCCCGCCGCAGTCCCTGGTGATGATGCCGATTCTTTTCATTGGGATTCCTCCGAAAAAATTTCATTTTAGCACAAGAACGCCTCCCCCGTCCGTATCCTTGAAATCACGGGGGCCTTCTTCTATAATCGGGGAGCATCAAGCGGCAAAGGAGAGTGAGTTGGGTCGGTTGAGAAGAATGCTTTTTCTGGTTCCTCTGGTCCTCTCCGTCATCGGGGCGGGGGCGCAGGATTTGGAGACCTATGTCCGCGAAAATTATCTCGTCCCGGACCCGGACTATGGGTTTGCTCCAGCCCATCAGCACAAGTCCTTGGGGAGGGCGGACGCGCGGGCCCTCGTCAAACGGCCCGAAGAAGCCGCGACCTATACCTTGGACCACCTGTCCCTCGCCGACGGCCTTTTCTCGGTCCGCTACGATTTCGAGAACGAAAAACTGGAGTGCCGGAAACTCGACCAGACGAAAGACAAATGGGTCCAGGGATTCTACGGACTCGTCATGGGCGCCTTGGGTCCGGAGAACAAGGAAATCGCCCGAAGCATCGTCTTCGACGACCTCGTCCGGACGAAGAAGGGCGACTTTGTTTTCTGCGGTTTCGAGAAGCTGAACACCGCTTCCGCGGACCTCACGCGCGAGGACCTGGAAAGTCCCAGGGCCTTTTGGCACGGCTTCGGCCTCATCCGCGGGAAGACCTGCCTTCTCTCCGAGGTCAAGATCACGGAGGAGGATCCGGAGACCGGCGGCTACTCGCTCGCCCTATGGGACGTGTTCACGTTCAAGGACCGGGAATGCGTCCTCATCTACACCGAGGGCTTCGAAGCCCATAACTTCGAGGTCTTCGAAGTCACGACCAACGGCCTCAAGCGCGTCCTCGAGTTCAATTTCGGCGGGCTGTGACGGGCGGAGCCATGAGCCCGGCGATTTTGGGACGCGAGTCACCTCGTCCTACCGGAGAATAATGAAGAACGTGTCGAACACCTGCCTGACAGACTTCGGACCCCCTTTCCGCAGGGGTCTGTTTCAATCCGCGGGTTTATCCTTTCTTTGACGCGACCCGGGTGTCGCGGTTCAGCACAAAGGTCAGTGTTTCTCCGGCCCTGACCCGGTTCGCGCCGGGAAAATCCTTCTTCCCGAATCCTTTCAAGACGAACGTCCGGAACGGGACCTCGCCCCCGATGACGGTGAAGGTCACGGCTGTCTTTCCATCGGCCGGCCTCTGTGTGACCGTGCCGTAGGCGTAGCCGTTCGACCAGAAGGCCGTCCCCTCCTTCGGCGCCAACTCTAGGCTCCCGTCCACTCCGGAATAATGGAAACCGGTTAGAGCGAGAACGGCCGCCCAGCTGATCATGGCCCGACCGTAGTGATGGCCGCACTCGGCCTCATCGAAGGGGTTCCGCTTGAGGCCGTCGTAGCGGTCCCGGACATCGGCGATGCACTTGAGGCCGTCTTCCGTCAGGCCCTCGCAGATCATCCCGACGGCCGCCGTATATTCGAATCCGGTCATGACCTCGGTAAAGTAGGGGAAAGGGTTGGCCGGGCGTCCATCCGGGTAGCTGGCCATGAGCAGGGCGGATTCGCCGCCCAGGGCGAACGACCGCATGCAGTTGAAGTGGCCGGCGAGCGACGCCCGGTGATTGTACTTGAGAATGCTCCCGAAGGTCGTTCGGACGTTCTCCGGGTTGACCAGATAGCCGAGGCCGCAGACGTGGGCCAGGAGCTGGCCGACGAGCTGGTCGACGAGGCAGCCGTTCCCGAGCTGGTAGTCCGGATTCTTGAAATCCGTCGAGCCCATCCCCACGAGCAGGCTGGGAGCGATATGGACCTTGTCCATGGGGGGCACGATCTTTTGGATATAATATCGTCCGTTGAAGAGCTCGGCGTCGATCCACCGGCTGCCGTTGTCGAACAGCGTCCGGCACGTTTTGGCGAACGCCTTGTCCCCGACCCGGGCGGCCATCTTCTCCGCCGCCTTCAGGGCCCCGAGGTACCAGAGGCCCATCTGGGGATTGGGGCCGTAGTACTCGACGTCCATGGTGTTGTGCTGACAGCCTTCCATGACCCCGTCCTTATCGGCGTCCCAGCCTCCCTTGATCCAGCAGAACTCGACGGCCTTCTTGACGTTCGGCCAAAGAGACCGGAGAAAAGCGTCGTCTCCGGAGAGCTGCCAGTCTCGGTATATCTTGATGATACAGCCCATCTGGCCGTCGGCGGCCGCCTTGCCCCAGCGCGTCCCGTCGAGAGGCAGCTTGGCCCGGAAGCTCATGAGCCCGTCCGGGTCGGTCTGTTGTCCGAACTCGACCTCGCGCATCGACCGGGCGATGTCCCCGAAGAGGAAGGCGACCGCTTGCTCGTAGTTCCAGACGTGCGTGCAGGACCCGAAGCAGCAGCCTTCCTTGTCGTTGCAGCCCTCCCAAGCGAAGAACCGTCCGTCCTTGGTGCGGAAAAAGGTCTGGCTGCGGAGCGTGCTCAGGTTGAAGAGTGCCGCCTCCTTGACGACCTCCGGGAGATCGCTCCGCAGGAACGCGGAGACGAAGGCGATGGTTTCTTCTTCGAGCCGATCGATCTCGGCGGCCGTCCGCTCCGCGGCGTCCCATGCGTCCTTGTAGAGGGTTGTGTAATAATTGCCCAGGCAAGTCTCGGACCAGGCGAAGCGGTTGGGGAAGTGCCAGGTCAGGAAGAACCGGAATTCCTGTTTTCCTCCGGCCGGGATCGAAGCCCGGACGGCGAGGGAGGCCCGGGGCGTGTCCCCGGAAGCCGCCCGCTCCGTAAGCGTCCCGTCATCCGTAAGGTCGTCCCAGAAATCGAGAAGGGGCGTTCCCCAGGCGTCCGGCAGCCAGGACGTCCTATAGGAGACGCCCTTTTCGGCGGGCGTGGTCAAGGAGATCGTACCCCACTGTTCGGCCGACGGATCCACGCCTTCCGATGACATAAAAACGCCCCGGACAAAGCGTCCTTCGCGGAACTCGTTTCGGTTCTTTTTCGCCAGGGACTTCGTGCCGTCGTTGCCGATGAAATTCTGGAGCGAGCCGCAGACCGTGACATCGAGCTCTTTTTCCGTGGTGTTCGTGACCTCGTAGGTCAGGATCGCGGCGGGAATACCGCTCGATTCGAGGTCGGCGGGGACGAGGGGATTGAACGCCTTGATCGCAACCTTCACGGGAAGGGCGTGGTCCGCCAGGCTGACCCGGCCGAACGGATAACCCGCGTCGAACGCACATTCCGCGAAGCAGGGAAGTCCGTGGTTTGTGGCGTCCTTGACGCCCTCGGATCCGTTGTAATCGTAGACCTCCACGGGGCCTTGAAGGGCCCTCGCGAGCGGCGGGCCGTCCGGCGATTGGACCCGGATGGCGAAGAAGGTCGCGGCCGGGTTGAACCCCTTGGCCGGCCGGTTCACGACCTCCCAATCGCGGAGGTCGCCCCTTCCGCCCAGGGAGACCGTTCCCGTGCCGATGCCCCCCAGGGGAAGGGCGATTCTCCTGAGATGGCCTTGGTCGTAATGCTTGAGGAAAGGCCAATCCTTCGTCTCGCCGGCTGCGGGCTGAGAAAAAAGGATGACGGCGGCGACGACCGCGAATCCTGCGCTGATCGCGCGTTTTTTGTGGACGGACATGGGGGAACTCCTTCCATATGCGAAATGCCGTCGGCCGGAAAACCGGCCGCTCAATCCGCTCTCCCGGCTGGGAAGGTCACGGATGATCGGCGCTCTTTGTGAAGCGATCTGAATTCGGGCATGAGGAGAACGGTCGTATTGTACTCTAAGCGTTTTTTTCAAGGCAAACGAATATTTCCGGGTTTCCCGAATAATCCCGGAAAATTGATTCCCGACGTCGTTTGTGATAGAAAAAATAAACCGTTATCCCGCAAGGAGGTTCGGATGAAGAAACTGGTCCTGGCTGCGGCCGCCCTGGCCGTGATGACGCTATTCCCTTATTGCAAGAAAGAGGACGTTGCCATGAAATACCCGGTCACGAAAAAAGTCGACCAGGTCGACGATTACTTCGGCGCCAAGGTCGCCGACCCCTACCGCTGGCTCGAGGACGACAACGCCGAGGAGGTCAAGCAGTGGGTCAAGGCCGAGAATGACGCGACCTTCGGCTATCTGGCGAAGGTCCCGTTCCGGGAGAAGATCCGCAAGCGCTTGACGGATATTTACAACTATCCACGCTATTCATCGCCCATGCGCGCCGGCGAATACTACTTCTTCACCAAGAACGAAGGGCTGCAGAACCAAGCTGTCATCTATGTTCAGAAGGGTCTGGAAGGGCAGCCGGAGGTCTTCATCGATCCCAATGCCCTCTCCGCGGACGGGACGGTCCGCGTCGGCCTTCTGAGCTTCTCCCAGGACTTCCGCTACGTCGCTGTCTCCAGGGGGGAGGCGGGCTCCGATTGGTCCGAGATCCGGGTCATGGAGATCGCCACGAAGAGCGAACTCCCGGACAGGACGCAGTGGGTGAAGTTCTCGGGCGCCGCCTGGCTCGGCGACGGCTATTTCTACAGCGGCTACGACAAGCCCGCCCCGGGGGAAGAGCTGAAGGCCAGGAACGAGTTCCAGAAGGTCTTCTTTCACAGGTTGGGTGATTCCCAGGAAAAAGACGCCCTCGTCTATGAGGACAAGGAACACCCTCTGCGCTACCTGGGCTTGGACGTCGGCGAGGACAAAAAGTTCGCTTACCTGTCCGTTTCCGAGGGGACCTCGGGCAACGAACTTTACGCCAAGGACCTTGCGAGGAAGGATGCGAAGTTTGATCTCCTCGTCAAAGGGTTCGCCAACGACAGCGCCGTCATCGACAACGTCGGGGACAAGGTCCTCGTTTACACGAACGTCGATGCCCCGAACTACCGGGTCGTCCTCGTCGATCCGAAGGCGCCGGCCCCCGACAAATGGCAGACCGTCATCCTGGAGAAGCCGGACGTCCTGGCCGGGGCCGGCACGGCGGGAGGTCAGCTTTTCTGCCATTATCTCAAGGACGCCAACACAAAGTCCTATCAGCACGGGCTCGACGGAAAACTCGTCCGGGAGATCGAGCTTCCGGCCCTGGGCACAGCCCGCGGCTTCGGCGGCTGGAGGGACGACAAGGTTGTCTTCTACACATTCACCTCCTTCACCTTCCCGCCCACGATCTACAAGTATGATATCGCGGCCGGGAAATCCGAGGTTTTTCGCAGGGCTGAGGTCAAGTTCAATCCGGAGGACTATGAAACGAAGGAGGTCTTCTACGCGAGCAAGGACGGGACCAAGGTCCCGATGTTCATCGTCCATAAGAAAGGCCTCGAGCTCGACGGCAAGAATCCGGCCTTCCTGACCGCGTACGGTGGCTTCAACATCAGCATGCAGCCGGGGTTCGACCCCTCGACGATCATCCTGCTCGAGAACGGCGGGGTTTACGCCGAGCCGGGCCTGCGCGGCGGCGGCGAGTACGGCGAAGCCTGGCACAAGGCGGGGATGCTCCTCAACAAGCAGAACGTCTTCGATGATTTCATTGCCGCGGCCGAATATCTCATCGGAGAGAAGTACACCTCAAAGGATTTTCTGGCCGTGGAAGGGGGATCGAACGGCGGCCTCCTCATCGGCGCGGCCATGACCCAACGGCCGGACCTTTTCCGGGTGGCCTTTCCGGCGGTCGGAGTCATGGACATGCTCCGCTTCCACAAGTTCACCGTCGGCTGGGGTTGGGCGGTTGAGTACGGCTCGAGCGATAACGAAAAGGACTTCCGGAACCTCCTTTCCTTCTCGCCGCTCCACAACATCAAGGCGGGCGCCTGCTATCCCGCGACGATGGTGACAACGGCCGACCACGACGACCGGGTCGTCCCGGCCCATTCGTTCAAATTCGCGGCGACACTCCAGGAGGCGCAGGCCTGCGCCAAACCGGTCCTCATCCGGATCGAGACGCGCTCCGGCCACGGTTCGAGCAACATCACGAAGGCCATCGACCTCCTGACGGATCAATGGAGCTTCATGTTCCACAACATGAAGATCGTGCCGAATTATTGAAAGGGATCGCTGGGGAAATTCAGCATTCCGCCTTTTCATTGAATTTCCATCGGAGCAGGAATACAATTTCTTTTTATGCAGGTGAGAACGTGAACGAAGGAGAGAACCGTTGAGCTTGAATCGAAGGAACTTTTTGAAAACGACCGCAGGCGCCGCCGGAGCAGCTTGGATCGGGGAACGTGTGTTTGCCTCCCCCGCGCGGAAGCCGAAAAAGGACGGCCCGATCGCGGGTTTGAAACCCATGACGGACGGGATCGCCCGCATTTCGGGCACGGAACACCTGGCCCGGATGGAGAAGGCCAGGAAGCTCATGGTCGAGAACGGGATTGACGCGATCGCCATGGAGGGCGGCTCGAGCCTGGTCTATTTCACGGACGTCAACTGGTGGAACAGCGAACGAACCTTCCTCTGGGTCCTGCCCGCGCGGGGTGAGATGGCTTGGGTTTGCCCGAAGTTCGAGGAGGACCGGGCCCGGGAGCAGATCCGTTTCGGAAGCGACATCCGGACCTGGGAAGAGGACGAAAGCCCTTACCGGGTGATCGCCGATGTCCTCGCGAGCCGCGGCCTCCGCACAGGGAGGATCGGCCTTGAAGAGCAGGTCCGCTTCTTCCTCTACGACGGTATCCGCAAGGTGATCCCGGGAATTGACTGCGTCAGCGCCGACCCGGTGACCATCGGCTGCCGGGTCATCAAATCCCCGGCCGAGCTGGCCCTCATGCAGAGGGCCAACGACATCACGGTTGCCGCCTACAAGGCCGCCCTGGCCATGCTCAGGGAGGGCATGACCAAAGGCGAGTTCGGGGACAATGCCAGGGCCGCATTCAGCGCCCTTGGGGTTTCGGGCGGGATCGGGGCCGGCTTCGGCGAACAGACGGCGTTTCCGCACGGCAGCATCAAGCCCCGGACGCTCCGTAAGGGAGACATCGTCCTCATGGACGGCGGCTGCGAAGTCGAGGGCTACAATTCGGACATCAGCCGGACCATCGTCTTCGGCGAGCCCTCCAAGAAGCAGAGGGAGGTCTGGGACCTGGAAAAGAAGGCCCAGCTGGCGGCCTTCGCGGCGGCCAAGCCGGGCGTTCCCTGCGAGGCCGTTGACCTGGCCGCCCGCAAGGTCCTGACCGACGCCGGCCTCGGACCGGATTACAAAGTTCCGGGACTTCCGCACCGGACGGGGCACGGCATCGGCCTGGACGGCCACGAGGGAACCTATCTCGTCCGCGGCAACAAGACGCTCATGCGGCCGGGCATGTGCTTCACCAACGAACCCATGATTGTCATTCCCGGCGAGTTCGGGGTCAGGCTCGAGGACGACATGCATATCACGGAAGACGGAGCGAAGTTCTTCAGCCAACCCAGCCCGTCCATCGAACAGCCGTTTGAATAGATGAAGAAAGCCAGGCAGGCGAGATGTCGTCGCAGGCTTCAGCCTGCGTCCTCAGCTGTTATCCTGGCCTTATTGCTTTTTTCGGTTCTTGGGCTCGCGGCCCCGGCCCGGGCTCAGCGCCGGGGCTTTGGCTTGGGTGTCATCCTGGGCGAGCCGACGGGGTTGAGCCTCAAGAGCTGGACGGGCAGGACGACGGCCATCGATGTCGCGGCGGCCTGGTCTTTCGGCCGGGAGGATTCGCTTCACGTTCACGTGGATTATCTCGTCCACGATTTCATGCTTCTTAAGACGAATAAGGGGTGTTTGCCTGTCTACTATGGGATCGGGGGCAGGATCAAGTTCGAGGACAGGACGCGTATCGGCGTCCGGTTCCCGGTCGGGGCGAGCTACATTTTCGAGGACGCACCCCTGGACCTTTTTGTCGAGCTGGGGCCGATCCTGGACCTGGCCCCGCGAACGGAGTTGACCGTCTCGGCGTCCATCGGACTCAGATACTATTTCTGAATGGGGCCGGGACCCGGCGGCCCGGAGTATCAACCGGGCTTACGGAACTCTTTCTTTTCCAGCCTTTTGCGGGCCATCTCCTTCTCCTCCGCCGTTTCCGGGATGAGCTTTGGATCGGGTTCCATGGCCATCACGAATTCCAGCTCCTGCCTGGCTTTTTCAATCTCGTCCATGGACAGGTAGGTGTCTGCCAGGTAGATCCGGGTGAGCCCGACCCGCGGGCCCATTTCTCTGGACTTCAGGAGGTGGTCCAGGGACTTTTTCTTGCTGCCGCCGGCGAACCCGGGAAGCTCATGATACACGCGGCCCAGGACCCGGTCCGCTCCGCCGTCGTCGAAGGAGGGGTCCATGGCCAGAACCTTGTTCATTTCCTCCTTGATGGGCTTGACCAGCGACAGGCTCTTGAGGATGCCCTTGGCCTCGCCGTAAACACCGTAATTGATGCCCAGCCAGTAATGGCCCTCGGGCTTGTCTCCGGCCAGCCGGACGGCCTTCTTGGCGTGGTAAATGCCCTGCTCGAAGATCCTCTTTTTATCACCGTTATTCCCGGTGTGGTCTCCGATCCAATATTCGACCCGGGCCATCCGCCAGTAAGCTCCGTAGCTATCCTCGCCCTTGATAAGGGCCTCCTGGCATTTGCCCAGGGCTTCTTTGGCCTTGGCCAAGTCTCCCCGCTGCTCATAGAGGCTGTCCGCCTGCTGAATGAGACTTCCGTTCTCCTGGGAGCGGCAGAGAGGCGCCAGGAGGACGACGAATAGCACCGTTACGAAAAATTTGATCTTCATGGCCGGTTCTCCTTTATCATCTTCGCCTCTTCGACAGGGCTCCCCTAGATTACCGCGGATCCCGGCGGCTTTCAAGGGAAATACCGGGGCCTCCCGGGGACGGAGTTCGACCGGCCGTTGTCTGAAGCGGGGCGTTTGCTGTAAAATAGGATGTCGCCCGGCGACTGTCGCGCTCCGGACGAGGACGGCAGGGCCGCGACATAGGTCATTTCGAACACGAAAGAGAAGGCCATGGTCAGAGTGCGTTTTGCCCCGAGCCCGACGGGATTCCTGCATATCGGAAGCGCCCGGACGGCCATCTTCAACTGGCTTTACGCCAGGCACATGGGAGGCAAGTTCCTCCTCAGGATCGAGGACACGGACCTGAAGAGGTCCGAAACCCGTTTCCTGGAAGAGATCCTCGACGACCTCCGCTGGCTGGGCTTGGACTGGGACGAGGAGCCCATTTTCCAGAGCAGGCGTTTCGATGTCTATAGGGAAAAAGCGGGAGGGTTGCTGGCGACGGGCAAGGCCTACAAGGAGGGCGAAGCCATCCTCTTCCGGGTGGAACCGGGGCGGACCATCGAAGTCCATGATATGGTCCACGGCACGATCTCTTTCCAGACCGACACCATCAAGGACCAGGTCCTGGTCAAGTCCGACGGCTCTCCCGCCTACAACTTCTCCTGTGTCGTCGACGACTCTCATCTCGGTATTACCCACATCCTGCGGGGAGACGACCACGTCTCTAACACGCCTAAGCAGATCCTCTTCTACGAGGCCCTCGGCCTGACACCGCCCAAGTTCGGCCATATGCCGCTCATCCTGGGGCGGGACGGAGCGAAGCTCTCCAAAAGACACGGCGGGGTTTCCGTCCTGGAATATCAGGCGGAGGGTTTCCTCCCCGAGGCGCTGGCGAACTACCTCATCCTGCTGGGCTGGACGCCCAAGGATGGGCGGGAAATCATGCCCCTCGCCGAGGCCGTGCGGGAGTTCGAGATCACGGCCATGAACGACGTCCAGGCCAAGTTCGACATTCAGAAGCTTCGCTGGATGAACTCCGAATACATCATGGCCGCCCCCAGTGGGACGCTCCTGCCCTTGATCAAGGCGCAGCTCCGGGATGCGGGCCTCGACATTTCCGGGAGGGACGACACCTATATCTCCCGGGTCCTGGAGCTTTACCGGGTGAGGATCAAGACGCTCCGCGAGTTCACGGGGATGGCGGACTTCTTTTTCAAGGACGATTATGCCTTGGAAGAGGAGGGCAAGAAGTACGTCGAGACAGAGGGGGGGCGCGCATCCCTGGAGGCGTTCGCATCCCGGCTCGAAGCGCTCGAGGATTTCGGACACGACGCCCTAGAAAAGGCCTGCCGTGAACTGGCGGAGGAGAAAGGGGTGAAGCCCGCCGTCCTCATCCACCCGGCCCGCGTGGCCGTCAGCGGGAAGACCAAGGGCGCCGGCCTTTTTGAGATGATGGAAGTCCTCGGCAAAGAAGTCGTGTTGAAACGCATAAGGAGCGTGACCCATGGCTGAGACAGCCGGATCCAAAACGAATTTCGTCAAGGAGATCATCGACGAACACCTGAGAGCGGGGCGTTTCGGAACGCGGAAGGTCCATACCCGCTTCCCACCCGAGCCGAACGGTTACCTCCATATCGGCCACGCCAAGTCCATCTGCCTCAACTTCGGCCTGGCCGCCGAGTACGGCGGTCTATGCAACCTCCGTTTCGACGACACGAACCCGGAGACCGAAGAGATCGAGTATGTCGATTCCATCAAGGAGGACGTACGCTGGCTGGGGTTCGACTGGGAGGACAGGGAGTTCTACGCTTCGGATTACTATGAGACGCTCTATGAGTATGCGGTCGAGCTCATCCGGAAGGGCAAGGCTTATGTCTGTGACCTGACGGTGGACCAGGTCCGGGAATACCGGGGGACGATCAACCGTCCCGGCAAGGAGAGCCCCTGGAGGCATCGGACCGTTGAAGAGAACCTGGACCTCTTCAAACGCATGCGGGACGGCGAGTTCCCGGACGGGTCGAGGACGCTCCGGGCCAAGATCGACATGACCCATCCGAACCTCCTTCTTCGCGATCCCCTGATGTTCAGGATCCGCCGGGAGACGCACTACAGGAAGGGGGACGCCTGGTGCATCTATCCGACCTACGATTGGGCCCACGGCCAAAGCGACTCCATTGAGGGCGTCACCCACTCGATCTGCACCCTCGAGTTCGAGGTTCACAGGCCCCTCTACGATTGGTTCCTGGAGCAGCTTGGCGTCCACCATCCCCAGCAGATCGAATTCGCCCGTCTCAACGTCAGCCACACGGTCCTCAGCAAGAGAAAGCTCCTTGAGCTCGTCGAGCAGGGCTTCGTGAGCGGCTGGGACGACCCGCGCATGCCCACGATCTCCGGCCTCAGGCGGCGGGGCTTTACGCCGGAGTCCATTCGGGCGTTCTGCGACCTCATCGGTGTCGCTAGGGCCAACAGCATCGTGGACGCGGGCGTCCTCGAGAATTGCCTTCGCGGGGAGCTCAACCGGACGGCGCCGCGGGCCATGGCCGTCCTCCGGCCGCTCAAGGTCGTGGTCCTGAACTATCCCCCGGACAAGGTCGAAGAGTTCGATGTCATGATCAACCCCGAGGACCTGAGCCTAGGAACGCGCAAGGTCCCTTTCTCACGGGAGTTGTTCATCGAGCGGGAGGACTTCATGGAGGATCCGCCGAAGAAGTTCTACAGGCTTGCCCCCGGCCGCGAGGTGAGACTGCGTTCCGCCTATTTCATCAAGTGCGAGGAGGTTGTCAAGGATCCGGCGACAGGCGAGATCGTGGAGCTGCGGTGCATCTACGACCCCGCGACGCGCGGCGGTGATTCCCCCGACGGCCGGAAGGTCAAGTCCACCCTGCATTGGGTCTCGGCCGCCCACGCCGTCGAAGCCGAGGTCCGTCTCTACGAGACGCTGTTCACAGTCCGCGACCCCGGCGACGTCTCCGAAGGCGTGGACTACAAGACGAACCTGAATCCCGACTCCCTGGAAGTCCTCAAAGGATGCTGGATGGAACCGGGCCTGAAGGACGCGAAACCCGGCAGCCGTCACCAGTTCGAGAGGCTCGGCTACTTCTTTGTGGACCCCCACGATTCGGCGCCGGGAAAGCTCGTCTTCAACCGCACCGTCACCCTCCGCGACGAATGGGCGAAGCTCTCAAGGACCGGAAAGACCGGGGATTGATCTTCTTTTCTACGGGCTTACGGGGCCCGCGCACCGGCTATTCCCCGGCGAAAATATGCTCCAGGTATTTCTGCCCTTTGCCCATGGGATTTAAGGCCTCGCGGACCTGAAGCCCGTCTTTTTCCTCAAAAAGATCGATGATCTCTCCGGTCGCTTCAGGATGGACAACCTCTACTTTGGGCTTGAAGATGTCCTGTTCGTTCACTTCCCGGACCACGGCGATCCGTCCATCGGTGAGCATGACGATGGTCCCGATCGGCCAGACGCCGATGACCTGGAAGAACCTGTCGAGAAGGGCGGGGTCGAAGAGCTTCCCCTTCTCGAGGATCATGATCTCATAGATCTTGTTGGGGGGGTAATCCGCCTTATAGGACCTTTTCTGGGCCAGTGCGTCATAGACGTCGCACAGGGAGACGATGAGCGAGGCGACGTGGGGAGGACGCGGATAGGAGACTTTGGGATACCCTTTCCTGTCGAAGCGGAGATGGTGCTCGAAGGCCACCACGGGCGGGAGGATCCCCAAAGCGTCTTGGTATCCCTGAAGGATCATCGACCCCAGAAAGGGGTGGTCCTTGATGCGGGCGAACTCGTCATCGGCCAGCTTCCCCTTTTTCTTGAGGATCTCCGAGGAAATGTGGAGCTTTCCCACATCATGGAAGAGCGCGGCGATCCCCAGGTCCAGGACGTCATCCTTTACGAACCCCAGCTTCGACGCGAAGGACATTGAGAGGACGGAAACGTGCAGGAGATGGACGAACGTGATCAGGTCCTTTTCCTTCACCGAAATGAGGTTCAGCAACTCCTGGTGCCTGTCCATGAAGTTTTCCATGATGTTGAGGATGTTGAAGCGGAGGTCGAGGAAATCGACCTCTTCCTTGTTCAGGACGGCCGTCAGGGAGCGCGATGCGAATTCCAGGGAGCCTTCATACAGGGCGTGACGCTCGCGGTCAGGGTCGCCCTTTGCCGACCCCGCCGCCCGGGCCCTCAGTTTGCCGACACGGATGTTCTCGATCCCCTGGAGCTCGTCGCCTTCCTGCGATTCGAGGGCCCTCTTCTTTCCGGGCCGCGTAAGCAAGGAGATGAACGCGGACAATTCTTCGGGGCGCAGTCCCGGCCGGAAGATGATCCTGTTGATCCCGCATTCCTGGAGATACTTGACAAGGGACTTCAGCCGTTGGCTCAGTTCAAAATAGATCTCATCCTCCCAGGCCAGCTCGCCCTCGATGATCCCCAGAATGATCTCTTTTTTCTCTTCCAAATGTTCGGTCAGCCGCCTGTAAAGCGCTTCAACGAATTCTTTGAACGTCGGATGGTCCTCGGAGTAGATCTTTCCCGCCTGGATGGCGTTCAACAAGCTGATGAATACGTTCTTAACGTCCGGCTTCATTCCACTTCTCCAGAACGCGACGAGCTTCCTTCCTCAGCGACCGGTTCCACCAGGACTTCCTCCGGCCAAGCCGTTCGAGATGTCCGGCGGCCTTCTTGAGCCCCTTGTCTTCCACGATCCTAATATGAGTCTTCAGCCTCTTGTTTAAGATGCCGTAGGGGGACTGGAACCTGAGGAAACGGTCGAGGGCTCTCTTCCGCGTCGCGTCGCGGCCCGTCAGAATGACGAGGGCCTCGCCCTTGAGTGAGATCTTCGGGGACCTAAGGATGGGAAACAGGAAGTCCTTGTCGATCTCAGACAGGCAGCCCAGGGCCTTGAGCACCTCCTCCCGGACGGACTCGTCGCCCACGCCATAGACGGCCTTGAGGACCGCCTGGGACAGGGACGAATCGATGGTCTTCGAAGCCGCGATGATCCGGTCGAGGAACGACCTGTCCTGCCGCTTCTCTTTCAGCCGGGATGTCAGGGCGTCCATTCTTTCTTTGAAGAACCGGTAATAGGCCCGAAGGATGAACGGCGTGATCCTGCCTTCAGAGAAGATCTTCCCCAGATAGACATCGAGGCCGAGCCGGCTCTCCGACAGGCCCGAGATGAGCTGGTCGAAATAGGGGGAGACCCTCTCGTCGAGCACGGCCCTCTCGACGCACTCACCGACGGCATCGTCGATCTTTTGGAGCGCCGGGTCCTTGGGGAAGGCCGACCGTTTGGACAGGAGGACTTCCTGGAGCGAACTCAGGAACTCGAAATCTCCGCGGTCGGCGATCTCATCCCACATCCCCAAGACCCTTTCTATGGTGGCTGCCATCCGGCCCACATCCGTTTCGCGGGCCAGGACGTTCAGGAGGATGTAACGGTAGTTGACGGCCAGTTGTTCGTGATCGAAGGCGATCTTCTTGTCGAAGTGGATGTCCTTCAGAAGCGAGCTCAGGGTCTGCCTGTAGATTTCGGAGATGAATTGGCCGGATGTCCCCGAGAGGAGGGCCTTGACCTTCTCCTCGACCTCGGGCCGGCGGTTGAGGGGGTTGTCGGTCTGAAACAGCTGCTGGAGTGACGCCGAGATCCGCTTGTGCCGGTCCGTCTCGAGGAGTTTGGAGAAGATGCTGAAACTGAGGGAGTCGAAGCTTTCGTCAGATATGATCTCTTCCCAAAGAGTGGAGGCCAGGTCTTCTTCCTTCAGGTCCGTGATCAGGAGCTTCAGGTTGTCGAGCTTGGCGTGGGGATTGACGTTCTTGTCGGTCACGAACGACTTGATGAGGTTCTTGGCGCAGGAACGGTACTTCGTCGAGTCGTTCTCCTTGAGATAAGCGAAAAACCTGGAGAAGTTCCTGTTCATATTCTCATCGACGACGAGCTCCGCTGTGTTGAGTTTATCCACGACCCGGTCAAAGCTCTCCGCTACATCAATGATCTTCTCTGCGTCGTTCTCGTCCACCGCCTCCTGGAGGAGGTATGGCCAGATGTCCTTGATCTCCTCGCCATTGCCTTTGAGGAGTTCCTTGTAATCGAGCTCTTCTACAGATATGTGCAGGATCTTCTCCTTTTTCAGGATCTCTCCCCCGCCGCCCAGCTTGACAAATTCGCTCAGGGGAAGGGTCACCTTGGTCGAAAACCGCATCAGCTCATCGAGAGTGATCCCCGGACGGATCTCGAGAGTCTTGATCTTCCGGAGGTGGAAAAGCATCCCCAGTTCCCGGAACGTTTTCTCTCCTTCCCAGAACCGGCCGTCGGCGAAGAGAGAGCGCGGGGTGAACCCCACCGACAGGGGAGAGATGAGCGTGAAGGCATCTTCCGCCCGGCCCTTGAGGTCCTCCACGCAATGGATGAAGGCCGGGTGGTTCATCTTATACATGGTCGCGTTCTTGAACGCGATGCGGAGAGAGTGGAAGAATCGCAGAAGCGCTTCATCCTTGGTCATGTTCAATAAGCCCTGACGCCCGTTATGGCTGTTCCCCAGTGCGTTAAATATATTAGCTCAAGCGAACGAAAAATGCATTGGAAATTTCTCAACGGCTGCCCATGGAGCATGGCTGGGACGGTGGCAGCCTATCGAGGCCAAGTCGCGAGGGTTTATTTATCCGCGAGTTTGTAGGCGGAAACGTAGACCAGCTTCGAGATCTTTTCTATGAGGTCGCCGCTCGTTTTCTCGACACTGTCGCTCGTCTGGTGGTAATCTTCAGTCATGTTGGCGATGCAGAACGCCCAAGGGATCTTGGCCGCGCCGAACGAGGAGTGGTCGGAGCCGCCGCCGCCGCGATCGTTCGATCCGGATTCGCGCAGGAACAGGTCGAGTCCCACATACTGATCGGCGTCCCTGAAGACGTCGCCCAGTCCCGCGCCCGCTGCGAAGGACACGGGAAGAAAGTTGGCCGGCTTGATCTTCTTGAACAGCTCCTCCCCGGCCGGGAAGTTGAACATCCGGGCCATGCGGGTGATGCTCTTCTCATCGTAGGGCCGGCTGATCATGTCCAGGTTGAGGTAGGCCGCGGTCTTGTCCAGCGGGAAGGGCGGGTTCTGGACGTAATACCTCGAGCCGAGGAGCCCTTCTTCTTCGCCCGTCCAGAGGGCGAACACGACTGTCCGCTTGGGCTTCTGGGTGGCGGCTGCGAACGCCCGGGCCAGGTTCATGACGCCCACGGACCCGGAGCCGTTGTCGTCGGCCCCGTTGAAGACATAATCGCCGCGCTTGCCCAGATGGTCATAGTGGGCGCCGACGACGACGTATTCGTTCTTCAGGACCGGATCTGAACCTTCGATGTAACCTACAACGTTGCGGCAGCGGACCAGGGCGGTCTTGGCCGTCGTCGAGAGGGTCACTGTCGTTCCGGGCAGGATGAGGGATGAAGGTTTGTAGGTCGATTCGATCCTGGCTTTCAGGTCCTCGATCTTCCGGCCCGAGTTCTCCAACAGAAAGTTGGCCATCTCCCTGGTGATGGTGATGGTCGGAGAGCTTTCCCAGGGCATCCGCTGTCCCGCGCCGGGGATCAGCAGGCGCCGCCGGGGCTCGTTGATGATCGGCCTGTCGTCGCTGGCCTTTCGGGGCGTCGCGAAGCCCTTGAAGAGTTCGGCGTCGCCGGTGGAAGCTTGGACCTGGAGCACGGCGGCGGCGCCGAGCTTGGCGAGCTCCTGGGCCTTGTTGAACCCGCCGCCCATCCGGAAGGCGAACGGACCAGCCTGGGGGAAGTATTTTTCCTTGAGCTCCTTCTTCTGGAAGGGGGACTTGGGATCGTCCTTTCCGGGCGCTTCGGTCAGGATGAGAACGATCTTGCCCTTGACGTCGAGGCCCTTGAGGTCGTCGTATCCGATCTCTTTCTCCGTGATCCCGTAGCCGGCGAAGACGACCGGAGCCGTCAGAGATTCGGGCGTCGAAGACATGCTCATGAAATCGACGCCCGACCGGAAGGCGCGGGACTTCATGGAGTCGCCCTGCCTGACCTGGACCGCGAGCTCAGTCGATACATCGGAGATCTCCTTCATGGCAAACTCCTGGAGATAGCCCCTTGCGAGAGGAGCCGCGGGCATATCGCTGCGACGCATGCCCGAAAAGGCCGGACGAGGCGTGTCGCCGGCAGGCAGGACCTTCCAGAGCGCGAACAGGGACACCGCGTATTCGGCAGCCAGTTGGGCGCCGCGCGTCGCGGTCTCCCGGCCTTCCAGAAGGTCGGACGAAATGTACGTGAGCAGGGCCAGGGAATCCTTGGCCGTGATGAGGTCGAAGCCGGTCTTCATCTTTTCGGGGACCGGTTGTGTCTTCTCAACCTGGACCACGTTCTTCATCAGCTCCTCGGGTTTCGGCTGGGGGGCCTGGGCCGATGCGCTGAGGGCCATCGCGAAAACTAGGATGAGGGAGAGAGCGGATTTTTTCATGAGATCACTCCTTGTGTCTTGGGAATATTACGGACATCATTCATTCCATTCATTCGTCTTGGACGCCTCGGGCATCAGACGGGGGTTTTCTTTCCTGCATCCGGCGTCCAAAGCCTGTTGATGACCTTAATCAGCACCAAGCCGCTCGCGATGAAGATCCCCAGGAGGATATACGCGTAGGTCATGCGTCCGTAAAGGAAGTTGCCCACGGTGAACAGGGCCGCCCAGATCATCGTGCATCCGGAGACCCAGCCGATGAGGGCCAGGGGGAAGTTCTCGGTCCTGGACCTGGCTTCGCTCTCCGGGATCCCGGCTTCCTTGCGGATCTTGGCCCAGCCCGGCCCGAAGGGGTGGACCTTCTTGTAGAAGTCGACGAGCGTCTTGTGGTCGGTCCTGGGCCCTAGAAAGGCCGTCAGGATCCAGCAGACCGTCGTGATGGCGATTGTGATGAGGAGCGCTATATGGGTGCTGAGGACGAGGCCGTTCTTCCGAAGGACGAGCAGTCCTGCGGATACCAGGAATGAACTGATCATCGCATTCACTTCGCACCAGGCGTTGACGCGCCACCAGAACCAGCGGACGAGGTAGAGAAGGCCCGTGCCGGCGCCGACCTGGAGGATGATGTCGAAGCTGTCTTTGGCCGTATCCAGGACGAAGACCAAGCCGCCGGCGCAGAGGAACAGGAGGACGGTGGCCATCCGGCCGACGCGCACGTAGTGCTTCTCCTCGGCGTCCCTGCGGAGGAACCGGCGGTAAAAGTCGTGGACGAGATAGGACGCGCCCCAGTTAAGGTGGGTCAGATTGGTCGAGGAATTGGCGGCGATCAGCCCCCCGACCATCAGGCCGATGAACCCGACGGGCAGGAACTTCAGCATGGCCGGGAACGCGATGTCGTGTCCGATGAGGCTCGGGTCGAGATGGGGGAAGGCTTTCTGGATGTCGGCGAGCTGGGGGTAGACGATGATCGAGCAGAGGGCGACCAGGATCCACGGCCAAGGCCGCAGGACGTAGTGGGCGACGTTGAAGAACAGGACGGAACCGAGCGAGTCCTTCTCGGATTTCGAGGCCAGCATGCGCTGAGCGATGTAGCTGCCGCCGCCCGGCTCGGCGCCGGGGTACCAGACCGCCCACCACTGGACGGCGATGGGCATGATGAACACCGCTACGGCGATGTCCCATGTGTTCTTGAAGTCCGGCAGGATGTTCAGGTAGTTGATGCCGCCCGGGCCCGTCTTGGCGGAGAGCGTGGAGACGAGGATGTGCATCCCGCCGACGCCCTTGACCGCGAAGTAGGCGGCGGCGATGACGGCTGTCATCTTGATGAAGAACTGGATCATGTCGATGACGAGAACGCCCCACAGTCCGGAGACAGCCGCGAAGACCACGTTGAGGCTGCCGACGAGGGCCAGCGTCTGCCAGCGCGGCAGGCCGAAGAGGACCGCGGCGATCTTGCAGGCCGCCAGGTTCACGGTGGCCATGATCATGCAGTTGAAGAAGAAGCCCAGGTAGACCGAACGGAAGCCGCGCACGACGCCGGCCGCCTTGCCGGAGTAGCGGAGCTCATAGAACTCCAGGTCCGTCAACACGCCCGAGCGCCTCCACATCCGGGCGTAGAAGAACACCGTCGCGACGCCGGTCAGGGTGAATGCCCACCAGACCCAGTTCCCCGAGACCCCCTGCCGGCGAACGATGTCCGTCACCAGGTTGGGGGTGTCGCTGCTGAAGGTCGTGGCCACCATGGAGAGGCCGGCCAGCCACCAGGGCACGGCCCGGCCGGAGGCGAAGAACTCCGAGGTGCTCTTGCCCGACCGCTTGCTGTAGAACAGGGCGGGAACGAAACAGATGAGGAGCGTCGCCGCGACGATGATCCAATCTATGAGTTGAAGATGCATGCTCAGCTTCCTTTCAAGACCGTTGGCGATCGAAGGGAACCGCCGGATTTCCGTGACCGAGTATATAGCCCGTAAAAACGGGATGTCAACCGATTTTACTTCGGTCCGGGGATGTTGTAGAATGAGGAACCGTCGCGTGCCTGTAGCTCAGCTGGATAGAGCGACGGACTCCGGATCCGTAGGTCGGAGGTTCGAATCCTCTCAGGCACGCTCTTAGGGAATTCCGGGGAAGAAGAGCCGTCGATGGACAGCCGCAAGAGAATCTACGTCGCCGTCATCATGTTCGCCGTCGTCTTCCTCGTGGGCGTCGGCGGGTTCAAGGTCTTCGGGGGGAAGGACTGGTCCTTCTTCGACAGCGTCTATATGACCGTGATTACAGTGGCCACCATCGGCTACAGCGAGGTCCACGACCTCAGCGTCAACCTCCCCGCCCGCGTCTTCGCCGTCGTTTACATCCTCATCAGCCTGGGGACCATCGCTTTCGCCGTGACATCCATTACGGCCTTCATCGTCGAGGGAGAGCTTAAGAACATTCTGGGGAGAAGGAAAATGGAAAAAGAGATCGCCAAACTCAGGGACCACTACATCGTTTGCGGCGGCGACGAGACGGCGCTGACCATCATCCGCGAGCTCCATCAGACGAAGAGGGAATTTGTCGTCATCGAACCGTCCAAGGAGAGAATTGACAGGATCCTGGCCTCCTATCCAATCCTCTACATCCAGGGGGACCCGGCCGAGGACGAGGTCCTGAAACATGCGGGCGTCGAGAGGGCCAAGGGTGTCTTCCTCAGCCTGTCCACCGACGAAGCAAATCTCTTCGTCACCATCACGGTCCGCAACCTCAATCCCCGTGTCAGGATCGTAGCCAAGGGGATCGACGTCAAATCCCATGGCAAGATGCGGAAGGTGGGCGCGGATTACGTCGTCTCTCCGACCGACATCGGCGGCATGCGCATGGCCTCGCAGATGGTCCGGCCGGCCGTGGTCACCTTCCTGGACACGATGCTGCGGGACAAAGAGCAGGGCCTCCGCGTCGAGGAGGTCGACGTGAAAACGGGCTCGGCCCTGGCCGGGAAGACCGTTGGCGATTCCGGGATCCGGTCGAAAACCCGGGCGCTCCTCGTCGCGATCAAAAGGGGGGGGGCGGGGGGATACGATTTCAACCCTTCGGACCTATCGGTGATCAACGAAGGCGACGCCCTCATCTTCATGGCTTCGCCGGACAGCCTCCACGAGATCGAAGGCCTTTCCTGAGCCGTCCCTACTGAACTCTTTTCCTTATGGCACGGGATGCAATAGTTATCGCGACTATTGCACGAGAGGACATTATTGTGCAATTAGGCTTTTCTTGTCCGGCACAGAATTATTGACAAGCGGCGGGAAGTCGTTTACACTAGTTCCGCTTTTTGGCCCGTTAGCTCAATTGGTAGAGCAACAGACTCTTAATCTGTGGGTTGTAGGTTCAAGTCCTACACGGGTCACTTCCTTATGCTCTTCGGGAGCCGCTTTTCGGGGCTGTCGACATCGCCGCGCGGCCGGCGATATAGTTCCGGCATGGCCGTCGTCACGAGTTCAGAGATCTGGCCGGATGGCCTCGGCGAGCATTGGCGTGAACAGGCTTTCGGAGCTGATATGATCGCCGCCCCCATAGTGCTCGATGCGAATGCGCGGGTCGTGGGAGAAATCGATGAACGTTACCTGCTCCCGCGCAAGGTATTCGCGCAAATCGTTGACGTACGCCAGCAAGGACTCTGACTCCGTCCCTCCCATCGCCTCACGCCGCCGTTTCATGCGGACAAGGATCAGCCTGATTCCCTTCTCCCGCGCTATCTGAATGATGGGCGGCAGGAACGAGCGATCAATCCATTTCGAGAACTGCAGCGAGTCCCTCGACTGAATCGAGAGATCTTCCTCCATCAACTGCCGTTCTCCAACGAGCTTCTGGTTTAGCGCATTTTCGGAGAAAACGTGATTGAGCACCTTCGTTGGTGTTCTCGACTCGGGGCCGGAGAGGAACCGTAGGAAGAAGGTCTCGACCTGTCGCTGCACGTTAGAGCGCACCTCCTCGCGCAGCCTGAAGGCCGGCCAGAGGCGTTCCAAGCCATAAAGAAGGAGCCCTCTCTTCTCTCTGTAGGCCAACTTCTCGAGAAGCTGTTCCGCTGGTTGCGAAAACGGAATGATTTTCGACGCCCGGTTGTTGCCGTCGATCGCGTATGTCGGCAGCGTCAGGAAATTATCCTGGAAGTAGATGAGAACGAATCTCGGATTGTGGGGAGCGGCCCCGATCACGTTCTTCATGAACAGGTAGTAGCATGCCGACTGTGCGCCGGGCCGCCACAAGAGGTACACTCTCAGCCCGGTGAGGCGAGAGAGCTCCTGAGGGCTGACGGCCGCGGCCAGGTAAGAACTGCCGACGCAGATCAAGTCGGGATGAGCCTTCTCGATCTTCTCGATCTCTGGCTGGATCTCGGTCCCCTTAGGTTCCTCCCGGGGCCCGATGAGAAAGGAGCCCCCGAGAATCGCCACAAAAACGATGACGGCGACGTTGGTTCTTCTCTTCGAGGTTGTCATTTTAGAACTGCAGATAGATGAAGTCATGGGTCTGCCCGTGGTGAAACACGGCGATGATAACGATGACGGATGCATAGAACGCAGCCCTTGCGACGAAGCTGTCGGGCAGCCAGCGATCGAGAGCCCTCCGGATGAACAGCGGGGAACAGTAAAACAAGATCATGCCGAGCATCATGATGAACGCGGCGCTCTGATAGCCGGCAGTCCCCCACTGAGGCGCATGAAAGACTGACGCAAGCCAGTGCAGGCTCGGCGACCGAAAGAGAGTCCACCCGGCGAGAGTCAGGAGAGACATGGTCGCCCATGCGGAAACGGCGCGGAATCCCCGCGGTTTCCAGTTTCCCTTGACACCGCACAGATGATACAGGACCATGAGCAGGCCGTAATATGAGCCCCATACCACATAGTTCCAGGCTGCACCGTGCCACAATCCCACCAGGAACATGGTCCCCATCGTCCCGAGGACGTAGGCAAACGATTCGGTCTTGAGAAAGAGCACGCGATCCGAATCGATCCGTCGCATGACGGCGTAGGAGAGAGGCAGAAAGAGGTAGTCCCGAAACCAGGTGGAAAGCGAAATATGCCATCGCCTCCAGAAATCGGAAGGCGATACCGCCAGATAGGGCGAATGGAAGTTCTCGAAGAGCTCGAAACCGAATAGCCGCGCCGTGCCCCGCGCGATGTCGGTATAGCCTGAGAAATCGGTGTAGATCTGTATGGCGAAGCCGAATGCGCCCAGGAGCAGGAAGGGCAGGGGCGGGTGACGCATCATGAAAATCTTGTCAACCCAGACGCCGACGTTGTCGGCGATGACCAGCTTCTTGAGGAACCCCATCAAGAGGAGAGGGGCGGCGGAGGTCACGACGCTCCCCTTCCACTGTCTCCGCGTTTGGATTTGAGGGAGAAGATGGTTGGCTCTCTCAATGGGGCCACAGACTGTCTGAGGGAAGAACGCGGCGAAAAGCGCGAAGTCGAGGATGCTCCGGCAAGGCTCGACGCGCCCCCAGTAAGCATCGACGACATACCCCATCATGAGGAAGGTGTAGAAGGATATGCCCGCGGGGATGAGGATCGAGTGGGCGAATGGAGAAAGCTGCATGCCCATCGTTGACAGAAGTGCGCGAAAGTTGTCAAAAAAGAAATTGAAGTATTTGAAGGCGGCGAGTACTCCGAGGTCGGCCGCCAGGCAGCCCCAGAGGAGGAGTCTCCGGCGAGCCGGGATGGCCGTCATCAAGCGGGCACTGCCATAGTTCACCAGTGTCGCGCCGGCAAGGAGCAGGCAGAACCACGGGTGAACGAAGCCGTAGAAGAAGTAGCTGGCCGCCACGAGGAGGATGTTCTGCCAACGCACCGACGGCAGAAACCAGTAGAGCAGGAGCACTCCGAGGAGAAAGGTGATGTAGTCGATACTTGTGAAGAGCATCAGGCGCTCAATGCCATCTCAACAGTCGCTTCCGCGTGCCCGGATGAATCTTTCGCGGGTCATGGCTTGGCATCATTTGGATGAAATATAGAAAATTTAGGAGTGGTTGTCAAGATTTGACAAAATCTCTACCCGTGGTGTATATCATAAAAATAATGCATATCGGTCCATACATTCCGGAAACGAAGCATGAAAAGAATTTAACGGGTCCAGAGGGGATTTGCTAGAATCAACATCCATCTCCGCAAAAAAGCCCCGGGGGTGGGGCTCAGGGAGCGGGCGAATCATAGGATTCTGGCGTCGGCATGCAGGCTTGGCCGGCTCGTGGGCGCTTTTCATCTTTTTTTTTCTCCTGCCCCGTTTGCCTTTCTTCCTGGCCTATCCGGTAGTGGCTTTTCCCCGTGACTATGGCGGCTACTTCATGCTCGTCGACCAGATGGCCAAAGGCTTTCTGCCCCACATGTCCGTCCGCACCATCGGTTATCCGCTGTTCTTAAAACTCGTCTTTTTCTTTTCTAATCGCAACTTCACCGTAGTGGCCGTCCAGCACCTGTTAACGCTTTTTTGCTCTCTTTTGTTCATCTACGCCGTGCACCGCCTTTACGGGCGCTTTCGTCTCATTCCCATGTTTACCGCCCTGGCCCTGGGTGTTTTCGCTTCTTCTTCCATCCATGTGCGTCTCGATTGCACTTTGCTGACCGACAGCCTGTTTGTCAACCTGGTCCTGTTCTCGCTGGCGTTGCTCCTCCTGGGACTCGGGCTGAAGCGGAAATGGATCTTGGCCGCCGCCTCGGCGGCCATGGCCGCTACGATCCTCGTCCGGCCGGCTGGAATGTTCCTTGTTCCCGTCTACTTGCTTGTGATCATTTTTCTCCTGTCCGGCCACTGCGGTCGGAGGGCCGTGACAGCCTTTGCTTTGCCCTTTGTCTTTCTGCTGTTGGCTCTGGGGATTTACAACCGTCTGACCGTCGGCACCTTTGCGGTATCCACTTTCAGCGAGGCGTCCCTCATTTCCTTGACCTCCACATTTCTTGAGGAACATCCCTCTTTCGGCTTGGCGGGCAACAAGGCCGTGCGCGCTTGCCGCCGGGCGGTTAATAAAAAGGATATCCGCCCGTGATGAAGATCACCGATCTTGTGGGCAAGGAAAGAAAAAACAGGCCCTACAAGTTTTTGTTCGATAAGCAATCCTGATGCGGAGATCATTCTCATGGCCAGAATTAAAGACCAGGAAGCCGCCGGGTTGGAAGTGAAGCGGGGACGTCCGCCGGCCGGGCCCGGATCCGGTCCTTGGATCAGGCTGTGTAGGTCAAATATCTTTGAATTCTAAGGAGGGTGCCGTGAGCGCCAATGATGACAAGGGCAGGACGTTGCTGCACTGGGCCGTAATCCGGGGTGATAAGGCCGTGACGGAGCTTCTAATCGCCAACGGTGCGGATGTGAATGCCAAGGACAAAAATGGTTGGACGCCGCTGCGCTTTGCCGCTCGGTACGGGCATAAGGCCGTGGCCAAGCTTCTAATCGCCAACGGTGCGGATGTGAATGCCAAGGTCACTCTTGGCAATACGCCGCTGCGCGGGGCTGCGGGCCTGGGCGACTCGCAAATGGCCGAGTTGTTGATCGCTAAGGGCGCGGACGTGAACGCCAGGACCGCCGATGGCTGGACGCCACTGCACGTGACCGCCCTTGAGGGCCACAAAGACATCGCCGCGCGGCTTATCGCCAACGGCGCGGACGTGAACGCCAGGACCGCCGATGGCAATACGCCGCTGCACTGGGCCGCGAGCTGGGGCCGCTCGGAAACAGCCGAGTTGTTGATCGCCAACGGCGCGGACGTGAACGCCAGGACCGCCGATGGCAATACGCCGCTGCACTGGGCCGCGCAGGAAGGCCACAAAGACATCGCCGCGCGGCTTATCGCCAACGGCGCGGACGTGAACGCCAGGACCGCCGATGGCAATACGCCGCTGCACGGAGCCGCGAGCTGGGGCCGCTCGGAAACAGCCGAGTTGTTGATCGCCAACGGCGCGGACGTGAACGCCAGGACCGCCGATGGCAATACGCCGCTGCACGGAGCCGCTGGTAAGGGCCATAAGGCCGTGACCGAGCTGTTAATCGCCAACGGCGCCGACGTGAACGCCAAGAACAAAGATGGTTGGCCGCCGCTGCACGGAGCCGCTGGTAAGGGCCATAAGGCCGTGACCGAGCTGTTAATCGCCAAAGGCGCTGACGTGAACGCCAAGGACGACCTTGGCATGACGCCGCTGTATGTGGCCGTAGAAGAGGGCCACAAGGACGTGGCCGAGCTGCTCAAGAAGCATGGGGCGAGGGAATGAGACGGGGAAGGCCGGGCCATCGCCGATCATCCCGATGAAAGGGACTCCATGACGAAGAAATCGGGCCTCATGATGTCAGCGGCGGCCTTTTGCAAATATGCGATAGTCTTCTCCGGGAAAGCGGGTTTGTAGAGATAGCCCGTGCCCAGCCAGGCATTGCGCATGGGATTGTCCGGCTCCATGGCTGATGTCTTATCTCCTCTTGGGCCTCCGGGATAATCAGGACGGCGCGCGAAGAAAACGTCCTCCTTGTCCAAGAGAATACGCTCGTGGAGTGAAGATGGACGTTCCGTCTTTCACGTCCGACCAGCTTCTCACGGTGAAAACTCTTTAGGGGGCAAGGATGGGGCCAGACCTCTTGAAGCAAGTTCAAGAGGGGTGTCCCTCTCTTTTGGAAAAACCTGCGCCCGGGCTCGATCGGTGATATAATCGGCGCCGGGAAATGGACGTCATCGATCTGGCCGTCGCCGCGGATTGGGAATTCGACGTGGATTTTGTCCGCCTCGTCGGGGAAGCGGCCGTCCGGGAGGGCTTGACGACGAAGGCGATTTGGCCTGCCGATCTTGGAGAAACTGTTCGCCGGCTGGCCGCCGGAGAGATGGATATCCGGTTCCTGCTCGACCGTGCCTCCGCCACGTCACTCGAGTTTCTCGGCCTCCAGGACTTTCTGCGCGGCCGGGGAAGGGACGTCCTCGATCCCGTCGAGAAGCTCCGCTGGGCCTCGGATAAGGCGACGATGCACCTGGAGTTCATCGCCGGAGGGCTGATGACTCCCAACACCATCATCCTTCCGTCCTTCGCGAGCCGTTACGATTCGGGGATCACGGAGGCCGATCTCGTCCCCCTCGGGACTCCGTTCGTCATTAAGCCCGCTAACACGACCGGCGGGAGCCTGGGGGTCGTGAAGGAGGCCAGGACGATCGAGGCCGTGGCCGCGGCCCGGCGGACATATCCTATGGACAAGTACCTCCTCCAGGAAAGGATCCAGCCCCGGGAGGAGAACGGGAAGAGGTTCTGGTTCCGGGGTTTCTTCATCCTGGGCCTTGTCCAATGCGCCTGGTGGGACGACAGGACCCACCTCTATGCTGAGATCACCCCTGACGACCTTGATGGATACGGCCTGCACGCTCTCTATCCCATCGTCCGCCGGATCGCCTCCGTATCAAAACTCCGTTTTTTCTCGACGGAGATCGTCCGTGACGAAACGGGCCGGTCCGTCGTGATCGACTACGTCAACGAGTCTTGTGACATGAGACTCCAGTCCGGCCACGCGGACGGGGTCCCCGACGCCCTGGTCGCGGCCGTGGCTTCCCGCATCGCTTCTTTCGCCCGGGACCGCCTCGCGCCCGGGGACAGATTGAACCTTAACCGAAAGGGGGGCACATGAAGATCCGCGGTTTTTTGATCGTCCTGATGATGGGCCTCGTGATCGTCTATTTCATCTACTTCGTCAAAACGGGGGGGAAGAGCAACATCCGGACCATGGTCGACAAATACGCCGGGGCGAAGATCGATCTGACCAAGGTCAATATGGAGCAGCTCGGAAGGATCATCCTCTCCCGCATGGGCGGGGAAGGCCAAGCGCCGGCGGACCTTGCCGAGCTCCAAAGGTCCCAGCCGGGGGTCGCCGCGGGGGTTCTTGACGCTTGGGGACGGACGCTTACGTATGAGCGTCTTTCCGATTCGGGCTTCCGCCTGACATCGGCCGGCCCCGACGGGGT
>Ga0315279_10001353_pt1 | contig 41156 bp, 31 predicted proteins | sample YL17G06_20_MG_FD_203694 | JGI IMG/M metagenome (GOLD analysis project Ga0315279, IMG submission 203694) | Sediment microbial communities from Yellowstone Lake, YNP, Wyoming, USA - YL17G06_20 | ecosystem: Environmental > Aquatic > Freshwater > Lake > Sediment | place: USA: Wyoming | collected...
CTAAAAGAATTTGATATAATTTTGGAAATAAATGGAGAAAAAGTTACTATAGAAAATCCTTTGGCTCATATTTTACAAAAATTTAAAGCTGGTGATGAAATTGACTTAAAAATATTAAGAGAAGGACGGGAAATAATGGTAAAAGTTAAATTAGAAGAAAAAGATCAAGCTTGCTAGTACCCAACTAAAAACAGCCCGCGGGCTGTTTTTAAGTTTCAGAAAATATATTATTTAATCTCTGATAATATATCTTTTGCGCCCTCTATGGCCTTTTCTAAAGATTCCTTCACCACTGAGACAGCTTCTTTGCTTACTTCTTCAGTAGCTTCAATAGCGGCCTTTACTGCATCGTGGGTTGTTTCCACCACATCTCCGCCAATAGATTTAGCAGCATCAATAGCCCCATGAACTGCTTCAATCGCTATCTGACCAAGATCCTCTCCTGTTTCTTTGGCACTATAAATAGCTTGCCTAATCGCACCTCTAGTTGCCTCTCTTCGTCTTCCGCCAGCTTCTACTGCGCCTTGAATAGCGCCAGATACTACCCCTTTTATAGATCCTATCATCTTTGTTCCAATCTCGGACAAACCAGCAATAGCCCCTTTTACTACTCCGCCAACAGCTTCTAAGGTTGTTTCGCCGATATCTCCTATCCCTTTAAGAGTTGAAACTGCAACATTTTTTACAGCTCCAGTGATAGCACCGCTAATATCAGCGACACCCTTGAGAGCAGCAACAATCCCGCCTTTTACACCGTTAATAACCTGAGAAAGTATTTTCATTATCATATTTATTATTTTTTCTAATTAGTTGCAGAACACTGCAGTTGCGAAACTGCAGGCGAATGCAACTAATTATATAAATCCCCAAAATTTTGATTGGCAAAATTTTGAAGGTAGGTAGTACCTACCTTGGACGTGAGTCCACGGATTTCTATTTTATTAATAACATAATCGACCTCATCTTTATTTTAATTCTAACATAATAAATAAAGTTCTCAAATAACTAAGATAAAACCCGAGAAAAACCTCGGGTTTGGCAGGTCCCTTTTTGGACAATGCCTGCCCCGTAGTGAAGCGAAGCTTCTACTACTTGGGGTTAGAACCGAGTTTATGAGGCGATTTTGAAGAAATTTTTGCGGGCAAGGAAAAGAAGGATAAAGGGGAAATAAAAAGAAACGAAAATTTGATTTTCTAGATTATCTAATCAATGATTTTTATTGTGGTTGTATAAACCATCTCGTCGTCGTAGTAGATATTTAAATCAAATTCTCCTTCTCCCACCACCCTAGGCAAATCCGAACCGGTACCTGTATCCCTTCCTTCTAGTTTTACTTTGTAACCTGAGGAAGTAAACACAACTTCTCCAGTGATCGGATCTATTGCTTCATAATATGCTTCGCCTTTGGTTGTGGACTTTACGCCGATAAAATCAATTTCTATAGCATCAGTTGTTTTAAATTCGGTTGTCGGCACTGGAATATTATTTGGTCCCGGAGGTATTCCTAGTTTCATTCTAGAAACTACAATCTTATTAAAATATTGAGAATAAGAAGGTGGTTCGGAGCAGACTCCTTTCTTACAGAACAATCCTTTTTCACAGTCTTTATATGTTGAACAAGTATCGTCTTTCTTACCTTCTGTGCACTTACCATTTACACAATAATTTGTTAAACAATCTACTTTAGTAGTACAGGAATCACCTCTTTTTCCTTCTGCGCATTTATTTCCTACACAAAAAGCAGTTTCACAATTACTCTTATTAAGACAGGGCGAACCAGTTTTGCCTGAAGAACAAATATTAGTCACGCATTTCAATCCTTCGAGGCAATTTTTATCACTTTTACAGGATTCTCCTTCGCTGACTTTTTTAGGTAAAAACCGCCAACCAACAAAAACTAAAACTAAAATTATTAATATAATACCTACAACAATAAAATTTTTCATATTATTTTTTTTGATTATTTTAACCTTTATCCTATTCTACCAAAAAACCGCTCGACACGTTAGTGTATAGAGCGATTTCTTGTTTTTGTCAGGGTGGCTAGTCGGATTTGAACCGGCGACGGCTCCTCCACAGGGAGCAGTGTTACCGCTACACCATAGCCACCATCTTATCATGAGACGTAATAAAATTTTAACAAATTTTAAACGTTCCAACAACGTTTAAATTTGCCTTGCAAATTTATTACGTTGTGCCCCTAAGAGGAATCGAACCTCTATCACCGGCTTAGAAGGCCAGTGCTCTATCCGTTGAGCTATAGGGGCCATTTAGCCTTATTACTATATCTGAAATGAAACACGAGGTCAACCCCTCAGTTGATTTATAGCTAATTATTTAAGGCGCGGGGCTTGGTACTATAAATGGATTAGAATATTGGCCTGAATCAATTTCTTGAATCTTTTTTTCTCGATTACCCCACTCTTCTAAAACTTTTTCATAAGCTTCCCCATTAAAGAAAATAGGTCTTTCAAAAATATTGGGTTCCGTCGTTTCTGCTAAAAAGACGTATTGATAGAAGATAAGACTCCCTAAAATGAGTGTTAAAAAAAAGATTAACAAAAAACTGAAAAAGAAATGCTCGCCTAAAAACCTCGAGGATTTATTTGAAAATTCTTTAATTTTTCTAAATTCTATTTTAAATGATAATTTCATACTTCGATAAACTCAGTATGACCCTGATTTTATTGAAGGGTCATTTTGTATAAACTTTAAGTAAAAACGTGGCATTAACATCACCGGGAGAAAACATCGTCAGGTTTTCTCCTCGAAGCTCATTTTCCGTTAATCTTTTTATGCTTATATTTAAGATTTCGGTTAAATAAGGACCTGATTCTAAATTTTTTACAAATTTTAAGAAACTAACAAAAGGGCCGGTGTTGGAAATCTGCAAAGAAACACTCGGCCAGGGCTCGGTTTTTCCAGCTGAATCAGCTGGTGTTTTTTTTAGGGACAGAATCTCATTCTGAAGACCATATTTTTCGGCTTTTTCTTTCAAAAAATTTATGAGATCTCGCGGATTATCTGGTTCAATGAAAATTTTATCAATTTTTTCGATATTTTCTTGCGACTTCTGATAAAGGTCTTCGGTCTCTCTAAAAGTTTCTATTTCTTTTTTTAGTAAGGTTAATTTATATTTCTGAGAAACAAGACTTGTGGAGTTTTCCTGAATAGTTTTTAGAAGGGGGATTACAGCAAGAATTATCAACAACGCGGTTATTGCCACAAAAACAGCTATTGATATATAAATTTTCTTTTTTGGATTCATCTTATTTGTTGATTTTTATTTCAAAGGATAATCGAAACTCCGAAGGATTAATCCAGCTTTTTTCTTCAACATCAACTTTAGTAGAAAAATTTTTTTCAAGATTCTTTCTCAGTTCAAACAAAGTGTCCATATCTGAAGCAAAACCAAAGAACGTAATTCTAAAAATCTGGTTATTTTCTAAAACCTGCTTCTGACAAGAAAAATCAGTGATATAAGTTCCTAAAGGAAGATTACTTGAAACCTTCTCTAAGGTATCAGTTAAATAAACTTGGCTCTGATAGAAGTTATTTAAATCAATAATGCTTTTATTAGCCGTAGAGATTTTTTCTTTAAGCTCTTTAGTTTCTGGTTTTTCAAATTCTTTGCCAGTTATTTCAATGGTAGCCTTCTGAGATTCAGCCTTGCCAGAAACGTAAATTTTTATTGAATACAAAATCAAAATTAAGCAAAGGAAAGAACTTAATATTAAAATACCCAGCAATAGAACCAGCCTCCATTTTTCTTCCATCTTAAGAATCTTTTTTTCCTCAAGTGGTAAAAGATTAATCATCTCTGTTGAAATATAAATTAAATTTTACTGGTCTTAAAATATTAATATCTTGCCAAAAAATTCTCGGCCCTCAAGGCCGGAGAGGTTCATTTTTCTTGATTCTCTTTTAGGGCCCTTAAACCCAAACCTAAGGCAGTAGCAAAGGATAATGTTTTGTCAAAACTTAGCTTTGGTATCTCTTTTTTAAACTCTGGCAAGATATTTATCCAAGGATTAGCAATCTCAACCGGAATCTTGAGTTTAACTGAAAGGAAATCATCCAACCCTTTAAAACTAGCGCCATCTCCGCAAAGAAGTATTTTTTTTGCCTCTTTGACGTCCGAAGACAGATGCTCATGAGAGACGTAAGATTGATAATAACCAAGATAAGATTTAACCCGATTAACCAAATCTACCATAAGCGGATCCGCTATTTCAAGAATTCTTTTTGCCGCAACAACTATTTCACTCCCGTCTTCTCTTTTTTTATGAAAATCCTGGCTTAAACCGGCTTTTGTTTTCAAATCTTCAGCTTCAGCTATGCTTATTCCCAATCCTGTTGAAATGACTTCGCTGATCCTTTGAGAAGAAATTGGAATTGAAGAAGTAAACCTTAGAGAATAGCCAGAAAAAATGATAAAACAAGTTTTAGTCAGGCCAATATCAATAATAAGGACTGGGAAAGGAGAAACTTCGTTTTTTATTAAAGCCCTGGATATGGCTTGAGATTCAGTTTCTAGAATCTTTGGAATAAGTCCTGCTTTCTTAATGGAAACAAGATACGGATCGACTATTTTCTTTGGCATAGCTGCAATTAAAACATCGAGGTGGTCTAAGTGGTCAACAACAGGCTTGACTGTTTGAGAATCTAAATAAACCTCTCCGATAGACAAGGGAATATGGTTTTCGGCTTCATAATAGACAGCGTCCTTTAGCTCGTTTTCTTCCAATATCGGAAGCTGAATCACTTGTAAAAATGCCTTCTCTTCTGGTAGAGAAGCCACTACGTAATTTGTCCTTAATTTTTCTCCTTTAATTTTCTTAACAGACAGTCTTATGGCTTCAATCAGGGCTTTTTGGTCCTTTATCTCTCCTTCTTCAATTACCCCTGGCCTGATTTCGGTCTCGCCAAAGGAAGCCAAACTTAAAAGTCCACGCTTTTTTTTAAGTTTAATTATTCTTATTGACCTGTCCGAGATATTCAGACCGAAAGATTCTGGTTTTAATTTTAATAATTCAAGCATAATTTTAAATCACAAAACAATTTTGGAATTTTTCAATTTATTTTATTTCTTTCCAGTCGAGAATTTTAAAATCCGGTTCAATATAGGGAACAAAAGAAGGCGGATCATAAATTAAGTTTGAGTCGAAATAACTTTCTCTATTTGCATATCCAGATCCATCACACGAACCACCTGACCACTTGGTCCCGACACGACCATTGCTAATAACAGATCCATATATTTGTAAGCTGTTTCTCGAATTTCCAGGATAACAATTTCTACCAAAGCGTCCTTTTTGGGCAATAAAGATTCCCTCTAATGTCATATTGCTTGGGGATTGAGGACCAATTAAAATTTTGTTTTCTCCTATCAAAACCAAGCCATCAGAACCATCCGTCGCAGTATAATTGATATTACCCAACAAAACTATATCAGTATCGACACCTGGAGTTATAAGATTGGCCGAAGCAATGCTGACTTTTCCTTTGATTACTCCCTCTGGCCAAATATTATCCTCAATAAAGATAGCAGAACAAGCAGAAGGAATAGTTTTAGTGTCGTAAGGAACTTCGCTGGTAATTGTAAAGTAGTCATTGTGCCAGTCCTCTTCTAAGCTATAGGCACAGTTGTTGCTGCATCCACCATAGGTAGTTTTAGAAAGCCCAGTGATTATCCGAACTTCTAATGTGCTATTGTTAAATATTATATGATAACCCTTAGCTGATGAGTTAATAGTGGTAGAAGGAGGCAAATAGATTCCTCCGCTTGTTTGAGCAACGCTCTTCATCTGTGCTAAGTCTACGGTAATACCGTTAAAATCAAAAGACGTAACGGGAAAGCTAAATAAGCCCTGATTGGCATTGGAAGTAGTAGTAAACACGCCGGGACAAACGCAGTTTGATCCTGCCACATGACAACCGTGACTTGTCGGGCAAGAAGAACAACCAAAAGCACTGGTACAAATCCATTCGTTTTGAGCCGAGGTCATTGTAGACTGATTAGCTCCGTCCATTCTGATGCCTCCATTAGAATGATAAGGTCCCCTTATCTGATGATCGTCGCCAATCCAAACATTACTATTTAAAATATAAGAATACTTAGCAACTGAAGTTCGGGCATATAAAACGCGGGCTTTTCTTTTTTGCTGGGGAAATTTATCTGTCCAGCCAGTAGAAATAATTTCTTTTTTAATATCCTGGCCGCAAGAAACCGTTGAAGTCACTTGGAGTGAAAATTTCCCAATTGGAACGCCAAATGGGTCATAAATATGTTCAGGCGTATTTAAACAGGTTGATTCAACATTATTATTGATACACCAACGATAATAATTGATGCCGGCTTCGGCAATATTCAAAGCTTCCGTCCAGGCTGCTTTCTGAGAAGCCATTTTTTGCTGCGCTGAAATAAATAATAAAAGCCCGCTTAGTAAAATCAAAAATATTGTTCCAAAAGCTAAAACATAGGCTATAATTATCCCTTTTTTCGTCTTAATTAGTGCTAAAAGAATATCCATATTGGTTTAGATTTACCCCGTTAGAAATGAAATTTCTAACGGGGTTTATTCTGCTTTTAAGTTCCTTAACTGGACAAAAGACTCTAACTCAAAATCCTTTGGCGGACGGTTGGGATCGACATTAACGACTAAATAAACTTTCATTAATTTGGTGTCAGCTAAACGAGCTGGCACGCTAGTAATTTCCTCTCCGTTGCTATCAAAATATTTGAAAATTGGGGGAGCGTTACGAACATACCTCGTTATAATTGAAATCTTTTCCTGACTGGATGGATACTGGACTGGATCTCCAGTAGGTTCTATTACTCCTTTTTTCAGCTCAGTTCCTACGCCAGAAACCTCTTCGGTCCAACTTAACTCAAACCTTGCTTTTATTGAGTAATTAGGGCTGGTTACTGGGCATTGTCTATGAACGCTCGAACTCCCATCAGCTGTAAATTGAATAGAGTTATCACTTGCTTGGCTAGTTACATCAAATGTTGTAGTTCCTTCATAGCTTCCTGAACAATGCAAGCAACCAAATTGACATAATTGGCTCATTAATGTTGTCCCGTCAGCTGAAATTGCAACGTATTCATCAGAAGCATCTAAGTCACCCATTACTGAAAGGCTTACCAGAGCTGACTTCAGAGTGCCAGTCAGAAAATTAGAAAAAGAAACATTACAAGCTCCTCCTTGGCTAGTGACCGTACATTCTTTTGCTTGGCTTCCAGAGTTTATTGTCGATAAAAAATATCTTATTCTCTCGGTCTGGCCGTCATTATCAATATCGCTATAAAATATAAACTGTTTATCGTCAGCCCTTTCTACTGGATAAGCCCCATTGTCTCCTGTCCTGGCTGCTCTTGTTTCTTTTACCATTGTTTCAATTCCCCTTCGGGCTTCCTCAATAGCAGTTACCTGTTGGGAGGCATAACTATGTGTCCGATAAAATACGACAATAAAACCAGTCGCTGCTCCCATTGCCAAGGTAAAAATAAAAACAGCAATCAGGGTCTCAATAAGAGTAAACCCTCTTATAGGCTTTCGCTCTTTAAATTTATAACAAATAGGTTTTCTCATTTTTTATTCTTCCTGTTCCAATTTTATTATCTTAGTTTTGTCTCCAAAAACGGAAGCTGTTGTTGAGGTAGGTAAATACCCAGAGCTGGAAATCTCTAAATTGTAAGTGGCGTTACTCAAAGGAATAAAGTAAGTTTGACCTTTTGTATTAGTATATTGGGTCTGGTCATAGCCCAAGCCCGTATTATACATTCTGACTGTAGCAGAAAATATCGGCTCTAAATTAGTGTTATCTTGCACGGTTAATAAAAAAGAATTTTGGGCATCTAAATACAGCACAACAGAAGAATTAGCATCTGGCAGAAGATTAACTGGTTGCGGGGATGGCTGAATGTTAATTAAATCTAGCCCCGTAGATGGCGCAACTGAAAAGGTATATAAATCCCACTCTAAATTTTGAAGGTCCTTATGCCCGCTGGAATCCGTAGTTTTAATAACCGAATATTTATAAATAGGGTCGTCGCTACTATTTTTCCCAATAGTTTTATTCCCGTGTAAATTAAAAGTTACGTTTGGTATAGGAACCGCCTCATTCGTAATCCAAGACACTTGCCAATCATAAAGAACAGGGGTCTCGGTCAGGACAGAAGAAGAAAAATCTCCTCTTATTTTTAATTTATCATAAGTAGCAATAGAAAGGCCCGATAAATCCACGGGGGAAACTATAAAGCCGACTGAGTTCCCCGGCAAGTCAGAATCAGGAATCAAATACCAATCAGTGCCCGAAGCATAATAAATTTGATATTTTATATTAGTGTCTATTGGTTTTAAATCTGAAAAAGATAGTTCATCCCAATGAACCAAGTTAGCTGGTAAAATTTCTTTTGAAATAAGATAGCCGTTAGAAAGATAATCTCCGCCGGATGTTGCTAATTCTATCTTTCCATCACTAACTGATAAATCAGATTTTTCTGAAATTTTGGTTTCGTCTAAAAAAGAGTCGAAAAAACTATCGGTTCCTAAAGGAGAAAGTGTATCTATTGAGAAATTACTCAACTTATCAATAGAAAAACTAATTGGCGTAAGCTGTCCTTCGAGAACTATTGAATGGGGATTGTCTGGAGTAGTAATTTCTTCGGTTCCGTAAGTTCTTTCAGTGCTATAACCATTTTTAGAAACAACTACTTTATAAGTAGAGGCATCTAAAGAAAAATAATATTGCCCTCCATCTGGAGTGGCTGTTTTTAAAGTTAGGTCAGTTGAGGGATCTTTAACTTCAATTAAAGGAGAGGAAACCATGATCCCATAAGCATCAAAAGCAGAAACTGAAAGAATTCCGCCGCCAGTCGAACATTCTTGGGCAAGATTCTTAGGAGCTATATCGGTAATGAAAATTAGCTGGCCGTTGGATCTGCCTAGCCAAGAAACTTTAATTTCAGCCCTTTTATAATCATTTGGGCAAACATCTTCTGGAGGCGCTATGCCATCAGTGGGATCTACAATATAGTCAACACGTCTTTCAATAGTATACTGAATGTTGCCTTGAATAGTAGTGGTAACTGCTTCTAAAACACCATCTGGAAAACTGCCATTAACTCCGACTGATCCGTAATCCAGATTTCTAATTTTTTCTATTTCACCGTTAGCAATAGCAGTTACTACAATCTTAGCCTTAGATAGGCTAACAACTTTTAAACCTAATAGGTATGCTCCTAAAATGCTCAAAAAAACAATCAAAATCAAAAAAGTTCCAACTAAAACCTCAATTAAAGTAAAACTTCTTTCTAAATTTTGTTTCTGCATTTTATATTTTTATTGTATTGATCCTATCATTGAATAAATTGGTTGGAACATCGAAACAGCAAAAAAACCAACCACTCCACCAATTAAAAGCATCAGGATTGGCTCAATAACTGATGATAAATTTCTTGTTACTTCAGTAACTTCTTCTTCAAAGAAATCTGCCAATTTTAATAGAATCCCCGATGTTTCTCCTGTCTCCTCCCCTACTTGAATCATTTGGACAACTAATGAAGAATATAGTTTTTCATACGGCTTTAGCGCTTCAGACAATTTTATTCCTTTTTTTACTTTTTCGGTTGCATCAACAATTGCATTTTTGAAATAAACATTACCCAAGGTACCAGAAACAATATCAAGAGCTTCTATAATTGGAACGCCGGAAACGATAAGAGAACTTAAGGTTCTAACCGTATGAGCAGCATTTGTTTTTTTAATTATCGGCGAAATAATTGGAAATTTCAAAGAAATTAAATCAAATAACTTTTTCCCACTCTTTGTCTTAGAAGTCTGCCTTATTAGAGATACCAAGCCGATAATTATTAAAATAAGAACGTACCACTTGGTAGCCAAAAAAGTGCCTAAAGAAATAATAAATTTAGTGGTAGCAGGAAGCTCAACATTTAAATCTTTAAAGGTCTCTGCTAATTTTGGGACAACTACCGCCAACATTAAAATACCAATGCCTATCATCGCGCAGATGATCACGGCAGGGTAAACCATCGCTCCTATAACCTTTGACCTTAAGTCGTGCTCTCTCTCCATCTGGCGGGTCAAAACTTTTAAACCTTCCTCCAAAGTTCCTGATTCTTCGCCCACTTTTATTATACTTACGAAGAATTTGCTAAAAACATTAGGATGTTTTGCTAAAGAGTCGGCAAAGCTAGTCCCCTTTATAACTTCGCCCTCTGTTTCTATTAAAGCGTCTCTCATTTTTTTGCTTTTTACTTGGTTAGATAAAATAGTCAAAGCCCGAGGTAAAGCAATGCCAGCAGCAATCATTATTTGAAGATTCCTAGTAAAAAACATCTTTTCAGTCAAAGACACTCCTCTTGAAAGGGAGAAAGAAAAGGAAAATCTTTTATTTTCTGGTTCTTCAAGTGTAGCCGAAGTTAAAAGATATCCTTCTTGACGAAGAATTCTAGCTAATTGATGTTCATCTGGCGCTTCCAAGATTCCTGACTTCGCTTCTCCTTTTAAAGATTTGGCTATGTATAGATATTTTGGCATAATTTATCAACAAATGACTAATTTATTTCGAATATACGAATTTGGTTATTCGAAAATTCGTAACTTATTCGTTATTCGTTGATTTACTCAGTAATCACCCTCAGTACTTCTTCTATTGAAGTTACGCCTCGAGCAGCTTTAACAAAACCGTCCTCGACCATTGTCCTCATGCCTTCTTTCTTGGCTTGTTCCTGAATCTGATAAGAAGTAGCCTGTTTTACAATTAACTCTTTTATTGATTCGGTAACGGGCAAAACTTCAAAGATTCCTATTCTTCCTTTGTAGCCATCCTCTGATTCTTTTGAAGGCTTGGGTCGGTAAAACTTAATATCTTTAATTGTGTCCGTAGGTTTGGCCATCTTTTCGTCCCTTAAAATATTTAATATTTTTTTAAAATCGCAATATTTCTCAAAATTTTTGATTTCTGAATCTAACAAATAATATTCCTCTTTTTCCAGACATAATTTCCTAACCAATCTCTGGGCCAAAATTAGATTCAAGGTAGAAGAAATTAAAAATGGCTCTACTTGCATATCAATTAATCTTGGATTAGCTCCTGCGGCATCAGTAGTGTGCAAAGTCGACAAAACTAAGTGCCCAGTTAGGGCAGCATTAATAGCTAAAGAAGCGGTTTCGTTATCCCTAATTTCACCCACCATAATAATATCTGGATCCTGTCTCACTAAAGATCTTAGGCCAGAAGCGAAAGTTAGACCGATTTTGGGATTAACTTGGGTTTGATTAATCCTTCGCATCCTATACTCGATTGGGTCCTCAATAGTAGAAATATTCACTCCTGGCGTATTTAAAATTTCCATCATGGCGTATAAAGTAGTAGTCTTACCAGAGCCCGTTGGACCACAAACTAAAATCATACCAACCGGTTTTCTTAAATTTTCTTGGACTTTTTCTAGGGTTTCTCCAGTCAAGCCCAACCCCTCTAAAGTAAGGGCCTTGGCTGTCTCTGGTAATAGCCTCATTACAATTTTCTCGCCGTCAAAAACTGGCAAAATTGAAACTCGAATTGAATAACGATAATCTTCTGTTTCTATTTTAAAACGACCGTCTTGAGGAAGTCTGTGCTCATCTAATTTCAAACTGGAGAGAACTTTAATTCTAGCGACAATTCCTGAACTAACTTGTCTTGGTAAGGTCATAGCGTCTCTTAAAATACCATCAATCCTATAGCGGACAATTACCTCTTTTTCAAGTGGTTCTATGTGAATATCAGAAGATCTTTGCAAGATCGCGTGCTTCATTAAGGTTTCCACAATCCTAATTATGGGTAATTCCTCGGCCACTTTTTTTAAATCCTCTTTTTCTTCAAGTACTTCTTCTCTGATTGGCCTGATAATTCCTGCTTCTTTTCTTATGATGTCGCCAAATTCCGCTTCAAGAGTTTTTTGATATTGGCGCAAAATATTTTTTATGGAGTCTGGAGTAGTTAGTCTTGGTAAAATCCTTAGATTGGATGTTTTTTTTAAGAATTCAATAGTTCTTAAATCTTCCGGATCAAGCATAGCCACTTCTAGACTGTCTCCTTTTTTTCTAAAAGCGACGATACTGTTAGACCTAGCAACTGGCTCGGGGATTGTTTTCAAAACTTCAGGAGAAATCATTTCTTTTTCCAGATTAACAAAGGGGATTCCTAAAATATAAGCCTCGAGTTTAATTAACTCTTCTTGAGTAATCAATCCTTCTGATGCTAAAACATCGCCAACTTTCTGATTGGTTTTTTCTGCCTTTTTCCAGGCTGCATCAAATTGTTGTTCCGTAACTAATCCTGTGTCTAAAAGAAAAGCTCTTAATTGTTGAGGTTCAACTCTCATAAATCATCTAAACATATTAACATTTAAACATATAAACATATTGTTAGAATGCTAAAATGCTTAAATGTTAAAATGAATTATTCTCCGAGCGCCTTCTTTATTTTTTCCAAAACTTCCTCGAGGCCATATTGAGTTTTGAGCAAATAAGTAGTAGCTCCTAGCTCTAAAGCCTTGCCTACGTTTTCCGTGTCTTCTAAGTTGGTTAAAACAATGATTGGGATTTCTTGAGTTTCTTTTTCTTCTTTTAATTTCTTTAAGACTTCAAAACCGTGAATCTTAGGCAAGATAAGGTCGAGTAAAATTAAGTCTGGCCTTTCTTCTTTAGCCATCTTCAGTCCTGTTTCGCCATCAAAAGCTGAAATCAGTTCATAGCCCTTGTCTTTCAAAATCGTTCCAAAGGTTCTTTGAAAAGCTGTATCATCTTCGATAAAAAGAATTTTTTTCATAAAATCATCATCGAATAACGAATCGGCTGCGAATATACGAATATTCGTATATTCGAAATAAATTCGCTATTCGCTGACCATTATTTTATTGGTAAAATAAACCAAAAAGTAGTTCCTCTCCCTTCTTCAGACTTAAACCATATTCTCCCCCCCAATCTAGTCAAAATTGATTTTGTGATAAATAATCCTAGACCGCTTCCATAGGGTTGTATTTCTTTAACATTTTGAGAACGAAAAAATTTTTGAAAAATATATCTTTGATCATCCTTAGGAATACCTGCTCCATTGTCTTTAATTTCAAACTGAATATTTTTCTCTTTTTTAATAATTGAGATTTCAATTATCCCTTTCTTGCCGTTTTTTGGTTTAGTATAACGGATGGCATTATCTATAAGATTTTCTATTACAACCTTTATTTGATTAGCAACTGTTAAAACCTGAGGTAATTTATCATCGGCCTTAATCTTTAGATCAATGTTTGAGGCGTGAATAAAGGGCTGGGATTTAAAAAGCAAATCCTTTGTTGTTGCTTCTAAAGAAACACTTTCTTTATTTTGGAATTGGGAACCGTCCTCAACTTTTGTTACTGTAATCAAATCGCTTATTAACTCCCCCATCCTTTTATTATTTTCCTTTAATATTTTAAGATACTCCAACTGCTTTTCTTCAACTTTTCCAAATTCTCCGGAAATTAAAGCTTCAATTGCCCAACTCAAGCTAGTAAGGGGAGACCTAAGCTGGTGAGTAACAATACTGACGAATTCACTCTTTAATCTATTGGCTTCCGCTGCCCTTTCAAATGATTTAGTGATAATAAAAGTGATGATAAATAAAGCAGCAGTTAAAAAAAGAACGCTTAAAGCTATCACTTGAGGATCGTTTACATAATAAAGACCTATGCCATAAACAGCGATGATTATTCCGGCCATAATAACACCCATTATGACAAAAAAGAAATGAGGACACTGCCAGATGCTAAGATTATATTTTCTGCACTGAGCAACAAGATTAAGATCTTGAAGTATATTCTTAAGCGTCATTAGATTTATTATACCATAAACTAAATCTTCTAGAGAATAATTTTAAAAGATTGATTGACGCCTACTTTTCAAAACCCCGTCCCAAGGGACGGGGTAAGGGAATGAAAACAGAGGGCGTCAATGAGGATTCCATAAGGAGGCTACTCCTTTGGTCTTTGGACGGATAGGATTGAAAAGCGCCTGCCCAAAGAACGTTATTTACTCTCGAACAAGAAAATGTTATATCAAATGATAAGGGAAAAGGCGGGGCGTGGTGTAACAGAAACATATCCGCTTTGGGAGCGGACGACTCTGGGTGCAAGTCCCAGCGCCCCGAATAGTAGTGAAAATGCGAAACGTAATAAATCTACAAGATTTAAATCGCGTAAACCGCGTTGTCGCGGCAACGCGACTTTCGCGGCGTTTCAGCAACGTAAAATTTCGGAGAAATTTGTACGTTGCGGGAGTAATTCAATGGTAGAATGCTTGCTTTCCAAGCAAGACGTTGCGGGTTCGAATCCCGTCTCCCGCTCATAGAAATTTTAGGCACAAAAAGTGCCTATAAATTTTTATTAGGTGATGTGCTGAGAACCTGCTTCCCGAATTCCGATCCAGCCCTTTTTGCAAAAAGGGCTGGAGAGGGAATGTCCTTCGGGCAACTCTTCGAATCCCGTCTTCCGCTCAAAAACAAAAGCGCCTTTTGGCGCTTTTGTAATTTTTAATTTCTAATTTTCAGTTACTTCGCGTACTCAACTACTCGGTTTTCTCTTATTACATTAACTTTTATTTCTCCTGGATATCTTAATTCTTCTTCAATTTTATTAGCGATTTCCCTGGCCAGTTTTTTTGCCTGGAAATCGTCAACCTCTTCTGGCTTAACAAATATCCTGATTTCCCTTCCAGCTTGCAAAGCCCAGGCTTTCTTAACTCCTGGAAATGAAAGAGCCAATTTTTCTAGTTCTCCTAACCTCTTCAAGTAATTTTCTAAGGTGTCTTTTCTGGCGCCTGGCCGGCTTCCCGAAATAGCATCAGCAGTCTGAATTATAATCGCTTCCAAGCTCTCATATGGATATTCTTCATGATGAGCCTTCATTGCAGCTATCACTTCTTTTTCTGCTTCAAACTTTTCTAGAATTTTAATACCTATATCAGTATGGGAACCCTGAATCTGGTGGTCAACTGCCTTACCAATATCGTGCAAAAGACCAGCTTTTAAGGCCACCTGAGGATTGCCGCCAATTTCATAAGCTAAAGCTTGAGCCAAGTGAGCAACTTCTATTGAATGCAGCAAGACATTTTGGCCATAACTTGTCCTGAATTTCAATCTTCCTAATAATTGGATAAGCTTTGGATTTAAACCATAAATACCGACGTCATAAGTGGCCTGTTCTCCAGCTTCTTTTATCTTGGCGTCGATTTCTGATTCTGCTTTTTGAACTGCCTCCTCAATTCTGGCTGGCTGAATTCTTCCATCTTGGATTAATTTTTCCAAAGCCACTTTAGCTATTTGTCTTCTAATGGGGTCGAAAGCGGTGATAACCACGATTTCTGGAGTTTCATCAACTACTATCTCCACACCAGTCAGTTGCTCAAGCGTCCTTATATTTCTTCCTTCTTTTCCGATGATTCTTCCTTTAATTTCCTCTGAAGGTAAGCTGACGATAGTGGTAGTGGTTTCTTGCACCTGGGGCACAGCGCATTTTTGAATTGTTAAAGTCAGAATTTCTTTAGCCTTGTTTTGAAATCTTTCCTGGCCTTCTTGCTCTAGTTTTCTTGTTTTTTCGAGAAAATCCTTTTGGTATTCTTTTTCGAGGGTCTCGAGGTACTCTTTTTTAGCCTCCTCTTTTGATAAACCAGAAATCTGCTCCAGTTTTAACTGGGCTTCTTTTTGGAGATTTTCTAGGTTTTCTTTTATACCTTTTAATTTTTCTACTTTCTCTAAGAATTCTTTTTGCTTTGCTTCATATTCTGAAATTCTTTCTTCTACGATACTCTCTCTCTTTAATAAAAGTTTTTCTGTTCTGAAAATTTCCTGTCGTCTCTGGTCTCCCTCTTTTTTAGCTTTCTCGATTATCTTTAAACCCTTTTCTTTGGCCTGGGAAATTATATTATCGGTTTCTTCTCTAGCCTGAGCGATCCTCTTTTGGATTTTTGCTTCGATTGTTGCATAGTCTCTTTTGGCTATAGATCGGCGGGCAAGATATCCTAAAATCGAACCGATTCCTATGCCAAATATGCCCACCAAAAGTAAGTTTAATAAAGTCATATTTTAAAATAGAAATTTGGGTACTCAACATGTTATTTTCAGAAAATAACTGTCTAAAAATTGAACTTCTTTTATATATGCTGAATGTCCAAAAGTTCAAAGTTATTTTTATAAATTAATCTTAGCAAATTAATTGATTTTTGTCAAAAATAAGACCTCCCGGCCCACGGCCGGGAGGTCTTTATAAAAATCGCTAAGGATTAAATGGCGTAATCTCTTTCCAAGTAGGCAAAGGCAGACCTAGCGTAATATACCTTGTTCCCGTACATTGGAGACCATCTGAGTCCGTTATTGTCAAATCAACGGGTTTAAGACCAGCGGTTTGGAACTTAATACCTGAAGGATTTTCCAAGGTGCTTTCAACAGGAACATCGTTAGGATCATTTGGAGGAGGTGCATTATCAACCGTAGGATCAGCCTTAGCACTTTCGATAATCCATGACCAAGTACCACATGACACGCTAGCGTCGAGATTATTATAACATTCAGTCTCATCTAGTATCTCACAAAACTCGTCTAATCCAGGCGGATCGTCAGTGGAGTCAGGAGGCGCAGGATCGCATTCTCCGTCCTTAGGAACTGAACAAAATTGAGTATCTGAAAAAACTTCAGGATTCGTAGGACACCAACTAAAATTAACATAGGGGCTAGCGTGTAAGGGCGTTTTAAAACAACCTGGGTATGACTGCCCCGGCAGAAGGGTCGAACACAACGGACTTATCGCTGACCAGTCTGACCAATTACCAAAACTATCTCTAACTTTCATTTTCCAGTAATAAGTCGTGTTCCAAGCAAGTTTAGACAGCCAGGGGCCATTATCGTTGTAACTAAGATTCAAATTATAAGAATGGGAAGGACTAGGGTCTACTAAATCCTTAAATTTAGGATTAGCTGGAATGTCTAAATCAGTAGAATTATCATCTAACCAGATCTCGTAAGCTGTTTGAGGATCGCTGCCTGGTATGATAGTATTGTCAAGATCGGAATAGGTCCAATTAAAACTTATTGAAAAATATTTGGCTGGTAATTCTTGACCGCGGGCGCACTGATTAGGAGTCGTAGAAAGATTGGCTGGTGGATCTGGTGGCTGGTTTACTGGCTCATAGGTGACTTTGTAATCTGAAACGCTTTTCCCATCAGCAGGACAATCAGCGGGTGCTCCCTGATCTCCATTAGGAGGAAAACCATTTGTTCTATCCATTACACCATCTTCATCTAAATCGCAATTTTTATGATTAAAACTAATCCAGCCAATAATAGAATTAGGGCTTGGGATTGTGCAAATTTCTCCTACCACCGGGCAATTTTCATCTTTAGTACAGCTTTGGCCTGTAGTAACGCTACAGTAACCACCTCCTCCGCCTCCCCAGGCCCAGCCTGTGAATTCAGAATTGTCGAGCTCTACAAAATAATCCACTCTTTCGTCGAATAGGTTCATAGTATTAATCCAACCACCCCAACCGCCAGCTGCTTGGTTGTCATCTTCACCATAACAATCGTAGCCATCTGCTCCAGCACAAGCTCTAGCACATCCTTCTAGCTCATAACCATACAAAAGATGAACACTATTTGAGAAGCAGGGATAGTAATAAGTTGCCGGAGTGCCTGGGGAAAAGTTTATCCAGCCAATTGTCGGCTGAGGGATCCCGAGACTACTAGCGCCGCCACCTGCCCAGGCATAACCACAGAAATTACGCTGATACGTAGCTGAATATTTGCCAGCCTCAAAGCCAGCTGACGGAAGAAAAACTCCGTAAGGTTTAACATCTTGTCCAACCGGACATTGAGGATATTTTGGATTATCAATAAGGCCCCCTTCTGTTTTCTTGTCTCCATCAGGATCACAGTCTTGGCTATTGAAACCAATCCAGCCAATTTTTTCTGACCAGGCAAAACCATGAAGATTAGGAGCTGTTGTAAAAACGCAGTTCGTATTTGTTCCATCACACTTATAAGAATTCATGAAACAAGCGGGCAAACTATCGCATTCAGTATTATCAGCAACGTCTCTAGTTTTGCAGGTTCCAAGAAAACCTGCTTTTGCACAAGTTTGGCACGTTCCTCCGCAACTAGTATCACAACAATAGCCATCGAAGGCATAAGTAGAGAAACAATTGGCAGCTATATTTCCAGGCTCCTGACAGCTAGTTTTTTTCTTGCAACTAAAAGAGCCTCCGGCAATTATTCCAGAACAGAGATTAGAATTATCGCAAACTTTCGCCCAATAGTTATTGGTGGCTGCCGTGCAAGAAGGACAAGTATAAGAAGCAGAGGGGTTAGTCGCTACTCCAACAGCTGTAAGTGCCCAACAATTTGTAGTGCCGCTCGGATCACAGTTTGTACAAGAAGAGTCTTTGCAGATATATAATTTTATCGTATTTCCAACATCAGGATCAGAAGCTGTCGAGCTAAAAGCGACAGGAGAACTGCTTTCTTGGGGATCAGGATTATCAGAAACCGAGGTTACATTAGGAGCACTGCCAGCAACAACTGTAAATGTTCCTCCTGGAAAAGGAGTGCCATCACAAGAGGGTGCATCATCACAGACGCCCAACCAATAATCCTTAGTTCCAACATCTCCAGCCTGGGCAGGGTAAGTGCAAGAACCAGTAGTAGTAGGTTTTGCAATTGCGCCCGAAGAGCACCAGCAACCAGTCTGCAAAACATAATTGCAGTTGGCACAGGTTAAGGTTTTACAAATGTACATTGTAACATTTTCTGGAGAATCAGGATCTGTCCAGTTGCCAGTAAAGGTAATTACCTGGCCTACAACTGCTGGCGCATCTTGCACACCGCCGACTGAGTCAGTAACCGAGGTGGCATTGGGAGGAGTATTGGCAGCAGGAACGCTATAATAGACAGTAATCCTGATACTATCAACAGAAACAGTTGTTGCACCACAATCAAAATTACCATAAGAAACAGCTACTCCAAAATTAGAATTATTATTAATATCACCTACTACCCAAGTTGTTCCCCATAGATTTCCGTCTCCACCATACCTCACGTAAAAATCACTGGTTGGTAACCAACCAGCCACTAAATTTGTCGCCCACTGAGCAACACCAACTCTAGCTCCTCCTTTAATTATCATTATAGAGTTATCACTTATACAATCTGCTGATGAAGCCTTAGCCTCTACTTCAACTAAAATACCAGTAATATTACTCCCGGCAGGAATGGTGGTAAATCCAAAATTAGTGGCTTTAATATAATGAGAGATCTTGAGATTTAATGCTGCGGTTGCATAGACATTATCTGAAAAAGTAGCATTGCCTGGATTTGTCCAAACAATAGTTCCTACGGAAGCATCATCAACAGCACTATTTGGATTATTTGGCCCAACTGAATCAGCGAGAGCAATCTGAGATTGATTATTCTTTATTAGAAAAAAACTTAACACCAGCAGAAAAATTATACTTGAAACAATAAATTTTCTTAAAAAAGTGAAGAATTTTTTAGACATTTTTTATTAAATAAAAATTTAATTTCTCAAAAATCAAGTGAAAACGAGGAAAAATAGAATTGAACCCAATTATAATAACGAGTGGTCTCTTTCCCGTACCTCTAATAATTAAATACCGACTTGTCTACAGCGGTAATATGCACCCCCGCCACGAGTCCATTTTACATTTGTTCCATCTGAAACAATTGTACCAGCAGTAAAAGTATTTCCAGACCAACCCCAACTGCCTCCTAGTGAATCATAAACATATATCCAAAGTTTACAATCAGCAGCATCACATTCGCACATGTATATCCCTGCAGGAGGTATCCATCCTGTAGCATCCAACCAGCCGTCAAAATATTGAGTAGTAGTAAACTTTAGCCCTTGGATTTTTATACTTCCCCCAACAGTCAAATTACCAGTACCACTAACAACTACTGTTTCATTTAACAATAAGTTCTTAAATCCAAAACCTGTTTGATAAACTCCTATTCTTCCATTGCCATTGGTATTACTTGGTTGGATAAGCACATAAGTGGAGCTGTCTCTAAACTGACTTTCACCGTTAGAATCTACAAACATACTTCCATTAACATGCAACTTTGTTACAGGACTAGTCGTCCCGATGCCGACGTTGCCGTCGTTTTGAATTGTTAAAGCAGTGTTAGCACTAATTGAGTCCCAGTTACGTCCAATTTTAAATTTGTTACTATCGTCATTATCAATTCCCATTGACCACCCATATTCACCGGCAATATCAAATGAAACAAATGGATCGCCTGCGCTTGATCCTCCAACTCTGGCAGTTAAAATAGCTCCTTGTCCTGCAGCATTATTTGTATTATAGACATACAAACCATTGGTTGATGGATCGGTTCCGCTAGCCCGTATTTCCAACTTTGCCCCCGGGCTCGCCGTCCCGATGCCGACGTTGCCGCCAGTTATTACCATCCAAGCATCATTATTGGAACTATCTCTGAATACAAAATGTGGCGCAGAACCCCAAGAATGAGATAAGAAATTCAATTCACCGTAAGTAGACGAACCCGCCCTTACCATACCATAATTGGGCCTATACCAACCATTTACCGTTGCGAATTCTTGTCCTATACCATAACCATTATCAAACTGTATCCATCCGCTACCGACGTGCAGTTTGTTTCCTGGACTCGTTTGTCCGATGCCGACGTTGGTCCCATTATTATACAAAAGACTATTGGCAACCCAGCTAGTGCCATCATGTCGCAGGGTCTGGCCAGAACTGCCAGCAGGAAGACTACCGCCTGCAGCTCCCCAGACAGGGACTCCGCTACCAGCAGAAGTCAAAACTTGTCCTGCTGTACCAACGGCGGTGAATGCATAAGCCGATCCTGTGCTATAAGCAACACTACCAGCAGAACCAATTGTAGTAGCATTGGTTCCGCCATTGCTAACCGGTAAAGTTCCAGAAACATGGGTGGTCAAACCTACCTTCCCCCAGGAAGGGGCTAGACTAACCCCTCCGGAAATAAAAGCATTGCCAGTGGCAACATCCGATAGTTTAGATAGGGTAGTAGCTCCAGAAGCATAAAGAATATCTCCAGTAGTATAAGTAGTTTGGCCTGTTCCACCTTCTGTAGCAGGGATAGTCGCTATCGAAGTTACTACTCCAGTTCCAGTTGTCACTTTCATATAACCTGTGGCTGAAGCAGATAAAAACTGTTCATTCGTAAGGTTAGCGTTGTCAGTTTGAGTGATATATGTAGCATTAGTTGGAGCACCTGCTGCAGCTGCCTGCCAAGTTCCTCCTCCAGAAGCATCTGAAGTTAAAACACGATTAAGAGCTGCTCCTGTAGTCATCCTAAAACCAGTCATATTAACGGTTCCGGCAACATCTAGTTTGTAAACTGGGGGATTTATTCCAATTCCGACATTACCTGAAAAAACTGAAGTTCCTGAAGGGTTAACATACCAAGTACCTCCAGAATCAACGTCTCTGAAAAGCTGGGCCTGTAGCTCACCAGGGCTAACAGTTATGGTACCTATTTTAGTCTGAGGAGTGCTACCTACGTTAATTGGAGCATCAACGTTTCCTCCAGGAGGAGCTTGACTAGGTTCAACCCAAGCAAAAACAAGACGACCTGCTAGAAAAGTTATTACTAAGACTCCTAAGATTAGAGTAAAAGATTTGATTTCTGACATATTGTCATAAAATATTTAAATTTTCTTAAAAAGATTAAAAATTTTTTAGTCATTTTCTATTAAAGAAAAATTTAATTTCTCAAAAATCAAACGAAAATGAAGGAAGATGGAGTTGACGTTATTTTATCCATTTTTCCATTTTTCTATTTTTTAGCTTTTTATTCTATTTGAAATAAGTCGTTATCATAATATTATTGTTATTCCAATCAATATTACAGATACTCTGGTAGCAGCTTACAACTTTTGCTGATCTAACTGTTGTGGGAACTATGACTGTTTGATGTGCCATAATTTTACACGCATCTACTACTTCTGATTTAAATATTTGAATGTTACTACCTACTTGGTTTCCGGTACAGCCAGGACCAGTCCATAAAGCAACAGTTTCTATTCCACAAGTAAAATCGGGTGCAATCATTAGAGCCATGGCAGTATAACTGCTGGCTTGTGCAGGAGTGAAATCTACACATAGATTAGCTGCATCGCCCCAGAAACTAAAATTCCAAGTTTCCCAGGTTGTTAACGGATTTACTAAATTACTTTTTCCACCAACAGTCAAATTGCCAACAATATTTGTCCCGCCAGTATAGTCTCCACCATAGTTAATCGTTAAAACATCTAAATTGTCATGTACTAATGCTCTTCTATAATCTCCTGCTGCTCCTCCTCTTCTGCTGGTGTTATCTATCATAAAGTCTGCGCCAGTCATCTTAATGTTCCCAGAAACTTCTAGTTTCTGAGATATACTCGTCGTCCCGATGCCGACGTTGCCGCCGAAATAGGCATTTTGGCCAGTATATATTCCCCAAGAACCGTAGGCAATATAAGTGTCGGTAAGATCATTACTGTCCTGAAAATAACCGCCGGCAGTGTTTCCAACACTATAAACCCCATAATCTCCACGGCCAACGTAAGCATAACCACTATTATCTGAATCTTTAAAATAACCTCCCATAGTAGTTCCTTCTCCTTGAACTCCTACGGTTCCTCCAGTTGCGTGCAATCTTGCTCCTGGTGTCGTCGTCCCGATGCCGACGCTGGTTCCATTATCAAAAATCAAAGAGTTTCCAATAGTTGTCCCAGCAGTAAATTTGGCTACATAATTTAATGTTCCACTTCCACCAACACCGCCGCCTGCTGCAGCAGCCCAAACTGGCACACCTCCAGAAACAGTTAAAACCTGGCCAGCAGAACCAATGCCCAATCTTGCTGTGGTGTTTACAGTATTCCTGATAATAATATCACCTGCAGTAGTCATGGGATCAGCAAAGCCACTTGGTACATTGGCCCAAACTGGTAAGCCGCCAGAAACAGTTAAAACCTGGCCAGCAGAACCAATAGCCCTTTTTGCTAAAGTATTAGCAGCAGAAGCATATAGAATATCGCCAGCAGTATAAGTAGTTTGAGCTGTTCCACCTTCTGTAGCAGGGATAGTCGCTATCGAAGTTACTACTCCAGTTACAGTTGTCACTTTCATATAACCTGATAATAAGCCAGACAATGATTGTTCATTAGAAAGAGTGCCATTAGCAGTTTGAGTAATATATGTGGCATCAGTTGGAGCGCCTGCTATTACTAGTGCCCAAGTTCCTACCCCAGAAGCATCTGAAGCTAAAACACGACCAAGACCTGCACCGGTAGTCATTCTGAAACCAGTCATATTAACAGTTCCGGCAACATCTAGTTTGTAAACTGCTGGGTTTATGCCAAGTCCCAAGTTACCTGAGAAAGCAGAAGACCCAGAAGGATTAATAAACCAACCCCCTGCATCCGCATCATAAAATGTTTGCGCTGTTAAAAAGCCGGGGAAAACAGTTATATTAGCTGTTTTAGTCTGGGCAGTGCTACCTACGTTAATTGGAGCATCAACGTTTCCTCCGGGAGGAGCTTGACTAGGTTCAACCCAGGCGAAAACTAAACGACCTGCCAGGAAAGTTATTAGTAAGACTCCTAAGATTAGAGTAAAAGATTTAATTTTTGACATATTGTTATTTTAAAAGAGTGGTAATTGAACTAACTATAAATTCTGTTTTGCCTCTGATATTTTCGATTCCTTCAATTGCAATTTTCATGCCTATCTTTAGATGACTTAACCCTCCCAATCCTTGGTAAAGGTTCTTTGTCTCTGAGTCAAAAATAACCGAAGAAGCAGTAAAGATTAGGGTCAATTCCCTTGGCTTTCCATCAGCAAAATTCGTGCCGTCACCCTGAATAATTAGCCTGTCAGTTTTTATCTGAGAAATAGTACCTGAGGTATTGAAAAGCGTAGGTGGCAGAAGAATAAGTCCTTCCCCTTCAGTTTCTTCTCCTGAAACCTCTCCCACTGTGCCTGCTCCCTGTAGTTTAAGAACCTCTTCTTCGGTTATAACTTTTTCTTTACACGGCTGGCTCGTGATTTTTTTCTTAAAACAGGAAAAGAAAAAAGCGATGGCCACAATATGAACTATAATCAAAATTACAACTAAAATATTTTTCTGGTTTTTATTTAAAGATTTACACATATTAGTTTCTTACTTTTAAATTAGTTAGTTTATTATAGCAAAACTGTTCTAAAACTAAAGAATAGCCCTCGAGGGCTATTCTTTAGTTTTGATAACTTCATCAATAATTCCGTATCCTTTAGCTTCTTCGGCCGAGAGATAGAAATCCCGGTCAGTATCTTTTTCTACTCTTGCTAAGGGCTGCTTTGTGTGTTTGGCCAAAATTTTATTTAATTTATCTTTTATCTTAACTATTTGCTTAGCTGTAATTTCAATCTCAATTGCCTCTCCGGTCACGCCTCCCATTACCTGATGAAGTAAAATTTCAGAGTTAGGCAAAGCAAATCTTTTTCCCCTACTGCCTGCTGCCAAAAGCGTAGCGGCCATTGAAGCTGTTAAGCCCACAGAAACTGTTGAAATAGGACATTTGACATACTGCATGGTGTCGTAAATTGCTAAACCGGCTGTCACTGAGCCACCAGGGCTATTAATATAGATCTGGATATCTCTTTTGGGATCTTTGCTGGCCAAAAATAAAAGCTGGGCGATTACGGAGTTAGCCACTGGATCACTGATTGGCCCTGCCAAAAAAATAATCCTTTCTTTCAAAAGCCTAGAATAAATATCATAAGCACGTTCGCCGTATTGTGTTTTCTCTATTACAGTAGGAATAAGGTTCATAATTTCAATAAACAACGAACAATAAGCAGGGAACAATATTATTTATTCCTTTATTGTTCGTTGCTCGTTGCTAATTGGCAAAGCTCTCGAGCTTTGCCAGGGTCTTTTCTTTTTTAATTTCACTTTCAATATATAATTTTAATTTTTCGAGGTCAAGCTCTTTTACTTTTTCTACAGAATAATTTTTAATCATTTTGTCGATTTCTTCTTTGATTTCCTCTTCAGAGACTCCAATCTTTTCTTTAAGGGAAATTCCTCTTAAAATTAAATCGTATTTTACTCTTTTTTGAGCTTCTTCTAAAAACGATTCTTTAAGTTCTTTTTCGGTTTTCTTGATTTTCGTTAAGTATTCTTCAAAAGGCATCTTTAAAACTGCTCCTATTTTCTCTTTTAACTCATCTAAAATCACATTCTTTTCTCTTTCTATTAAAATTTCCGGGATTTCAACTTTTGAATTATCGCTCAGTTTCTCTAAAATTTCTTGACGCACTCTTTGGCTTTCTGCTATTTCTTTTTCTATATTTATTCCTTCCCTTAAACTTTTTCTTAAAGAAGACAGGTCGTTAAAATTACCAAAGCCTTTGGCCCAACTATCGTTGACTTCGGGCAGTTCCATTTTTTGGATAGAATCTACTCTCACTTTAAAATCAAAACTTTTTCCAGCCAGATCTTTTCTGAAATGACTTTCGGGAAATTTCAGAGAAAAATCTTTAGCCTCACCGTTAGTCATTCCGACTAAATTTTCTTCGAAGCCCGGAACAAACTGACCCTCGCCCAAAATAAAACCGTCTTTTCTTTGAAAGCCGGCCTCAATTTGGGGCGAAGAAAAATCAATTTCAACAAAATCGCCTTTTTCGGCAGGCTGATTCTTAAGGGTAAATTTTGCCCGAGATTTTTGAATCCAGCGAAGGGCATCTTCAACTTCTGTTTCCTCTACTAAGACTTTATTTCTTTTTATCTGAGAAGCGATTTTTTTATAATCCGGCAGTTTGATTTCAGGAAAAACAATAAGGCTGGCTCTTAATTCAAATCCCCCACCAGTTTCCAGATTGGTGGGGGACAAGACTTCGACTTCTGGTTGAGTTATGGGTTCGATTTTATTTTCCAAAACTACTTTTGGGTAGTTTTCTTCTATAACTTCCTTAACTGCTTCTTCTAAAATCCTGGCTTCACCTACCTCTTTTTCAATCAATTCTTTTGGAGCTTTACCGGGTCGAAATCCTTCTGTTTTTAATTCTTGTCCGAATTTCAAAATTGATTTTTCCCGGAACTTTTCAAACTCTTCTCTTGGAATCTTAAAGAAAATTTCGACTCGGGAATTTGGTAATTTTTTAACCGATATTTCCATTAGATTTTACCCGGTAGGACAAGTTCAAATTTTTATTCAAAAAGTATTTAAGAAAGCGTCTCTTGATAAATTTAAGTTATCTACCCAAATCGAATTAAATATTTACTTAAATTCTCGCCTTGAGACGTTTGAACTTGCTCTACCGAGTTTTAAATCAGGAAGCTTACTATTAATAAAGCAACGATGTTCAAAATCTTAATCACCCCGTACAAACCCTTCGGGATTTAACGGGGCAAGTCGGATTTATATCAAAAAACTAACGATTAATAAAGCAACTATATTAAGTATCTTTATCATCGGATTAATTGCTGGACCTACTGTGTCTTTAAAAGGATCGCCAACAGCGTCACCAGTGACAGCTGCCTGATGAGCAGGAGAACCTTTTCCTCCAAAGTTTCCCTCTTCTATATATTTTTTGGCATTGTCCCAGGCTGCTCCGGCCACAGTCGTAAAGATAGCCATAAATATTCCTACGATTATACTACCAATTAAAAGCCCGCCCAAAGCCTCAGGTCCCAAAAGAAAGCCAACTAAAACTGGTAAAAGCACTGGCAAGACAGCAGGCAGCATCATTTCTTTTAGAGCTGCTTCTGTCACGATATCTACGCATTTTCCGTATTCAGGCTTTGCCTCCCCGGTTATAATTCCCTTAATTTCTCTAAACTGTCTTCTTACTTCCTCGACTACTTTTAAGGCGGTTTTCCCTACTGCTTCCATAGATAGGGCAGAGAAATAGTAAGTAATTAGTCCGCCAAGAAATAATCCAGATAGAACTCGTGGGTCTTCTAAAAGAAATTGAATTTTAAGGCCGAGGTCGGTTAATTCTTGAGTGTAAGCCGAAAACAAAATCAAAGCAGCTAAACCCGCAGAAGTAATGGTGTAAGCTTTTGTTATTTCTTTGGTAGTATTACCAACCGCATCTAAGGCATCCATTTTTTCTCTAATTCCTCTAGGTAACTTTGCCATCTCAGCAATGCCAGCAGCATTGTCAGTAATTGGGCCGTAAGAATCGAGAGCGATAATTAAACCTATCAAAGAAAGCATGGAAACCGTCGTTATAGCTAAACCATAAACCCCTGCCAATCTGAAGCTAACCAAAACTCCAATCAAAATCATAATAATAGAAGGAGTAGTTGCCTTCATTCCTACCGAAAGACCAGAAATAATGTTCGGAGCATGGCCTGATTGGGAAGCAGCGGCAATCGACTTCACTGGCTGAAATTTTTTTGAAGTATAGAACTCAGTAGCAAAAAAAATACCTAGAGTAAGTAAAAGACCGAGCAGAGCTGGAAAATAAAGATTGAAAACTGGAGTTTTAAAATTGGGGGATAGGGAGGAGATTATCAAAAAAAATCCAATTGCTGATAAAATCCCCGCGACTCCCAGACCCTTATAAAGAGCGTTCATTATATTCTTGCTTTTTCCTAGTCGGACAAAAAAAGTAGAAATAATTGAGGCTAAGATAGCTACTGATGCTAAAAGCAGGGGCAAAAAAATTGCCTGGGACAATCTCGGAAAAGAAAATGACCCTAAGATCATAGCTGCTATTAAGGTCACGAGGTAAGTTTCGAAAAGATCAGCAGCCATACCAGCACAATCTCCAACATTATCTCCAACTTGATCAGCAATAACTGCTGGGTTTCTTGGATCATCTTCGGGAATCCCTTTTTCAATTTTCCCAACGATATCAGCGCCAACATCAGCTGCTTTAGTATATATTCCCCCTCCTAGTCTGGCAAAAACTGAAATCAGAGAAGCGCCAAATCCTAAAGCAACTAGAGATTTTGGGTCTTTAGTTAGAGCGTAAAAAACAGAAACTAATAATAAACCCAAGCCAACCACTAAAAATCCCGTCACTGAACCACCTTTAAAAGATAAATCTAAGCTTTCTTTTAACCCCTGTTCAGCTGCTTTTATAACCTTTAAATTCGTTTTAGTAGAAACTAGCATTCCAAAAAATCCCGCTATGGCTGAAAAAATAGCTCCTAACAAAAAACCTATCCCAACTTTAAATCCTAGAAAAATCCAGAGAATTAAAAACAAAAAGGTGGCTACAAAACTAACAGTCTTATATTCCCTTTTTAGATAAGCCATTGCCCCTTCTTTGATAGCCAGAGAAATTTCGGCTGCTTTCCCGGAGTCTGAAGGCGCCCGATCTATTTTTTTAATCAGAAAATAAGTGAAAATTATTGAGAAAAGAGAAGCAATAATAGGAAAATATAATATTGCCATAAATTTTAAAAAATTAACTAACTGGCTTTTACTTTTTAGTTTTCTTTTCTTCTTTTTTTTCTTTCTTTTCCATTTTCTCTGGCTTTTTTTCTTTTTCTGTTTCTACTTTCTCCTTTTCTGTTTTTTCTTTTACCTCTTCTCCTTCTTCAGTTTCTGGGGCTCTAACATCGATTTTCCAACCCGTAAGTTTTGCCGCTAACCTCACATTCTGGCCATTCTTACCAATGGCTAAAGAGAGCTGATCTTCTGGAACTATTGCCAAGGCTTTATTCTTTGGCATTATTTTAACTTCCAAAACCTTGGCCGGACTCAAAGAATTGGTGATATATTTTGCCGGATCCTCAGAATACTCGATTATATCAATCTTTTCTCCACCTAATTCATTAATCACGGCCATCACCCTCGTCCCTCTCTGGCCAACAGCACTGCCAATTGGATCAATTCCTTCAACAGTTGAAGCGACAGCAATTTTTGACCTTGAGCCTGCTTCTCTGGCGATTGACTTTATCTGAACCTGGCCTGAAGAAATTTCGGGAACTTCTAGCTCAAAAAGTTTGGAAATCAATTTGGGGTAAGCACGCGACAGAAAAACAACCGGACCTTTGGGCGTCTTTTCAACTTTTAGAATATAAACTTTTAGTCTTTGGCCTGATCGATAGAACTCCCCTGGTACTTGTTCTTCTCTTGTTAAAATGCCAAAAGTTTTGCCAATGTCAAAAAAGATATTTCTTCCCTCCACTCTCTGGACAATGCCAGAAATTATTTCTCCTTCTTTTGACTGGTATTCTGAAAGCACTGCCTCTTTTTCTGCTTCCCTGATTTTCTGTAAAATCACTTGCTTTGCTGTCTGAGCAGCGATTCGGCCATATTCTGCTTTTGTCTGAAGGGCTATTTCTAATTCATCACCAGCTTTAATTTTTGGCTTTATTTTTCTGGCGTCTTGAACCATGATATGTCTTTCGAGGTTAAAACGAACTTTTTTTTCTTCCTCCAAAAGTTCAATTTTCTTTTCTTTCAGTTCTTTTAATTCTTCTTCAGAAAAAATCATTGATTTATCAACAACTAATTTCACTTGCCAAAACTTAACATCGCCAGTTTCAGGATTTAGTTTAGCCTTTACTACCTGGCCCTTTTCACCATAATCCTTCTTGTAGGCAGCGGCTATTGCCTGCTCAATGCTCTCAATAACTTTTTCTTGAGGAATTCCTTTTTCTTCTGCGATTTGAGTTATGGCCGATGTAAAAGATTTGATATCCATTGAATATTAGAAAGTAGAAAGTAGAAAATAGAAAATAGAATAGTTTTGCCTATTATCTAAAATCTAATATCTCTTAATCTATTTTAAATAAAGGTCCGTTTTTGCCGGACTTCTTATTTAAGTTTAACAGAAAAGGTTAAAGTGTCAACTCCCAACCGTGTAAAAACCGACTAATAAAGCTCCGGGTCCAGCATGAACTCCTATTACTGGTGTAACTGAAGAGATAAATAAAACTTCAGATTTCGGATTTTTCTCTAAAATATTCTTTAGCTCATCAGCTGCTGCAGGATTATCAGCGTGGCTAATAGCAACTTTAATAAGCTTTCCATCAGTTTTCTTTTCAATTTCTCTAGCTAAAACTGCTGCTAAGTTTTTACCAAATCTCGGCCCCAAAAACTTTACTCTTCCATCTTCAAGACTGAATAAAAACAAAATCCCGATTTTTTGGATTAAAGAAATTAAAGGTACGAATATTTTAAATATTCTAATCCTTCCTCCTTGGACTACGTATTTAAAGTTGGAAATTAATCCAAGAAGCTTTACTTTAGGGCAAAATATTTTTAACTTCTCGATAATTTCTTCTATTTTTTTACCTTTTAAAATTAACTCCTGCGCCTTCATTGCAATTAATCCTTCGGCTACTCCAGCTGTAAAGCAGTCAAAGACGAATATGTTTAACTTTTCTGGCTTTTTAAAAACAGATCTAGCAATTCTAGCCTGGCTATAGGCCCCAGAAAGTCTAGAAGGAAGGGTTATAACCAAGATTTTTTCAAATTTCTCTAAGGCCTTTTTGTAATGATCTAAATAATCACTAAATGTCAGGGCCAAGCTAGTCGGCAACTTTTTCGCTTTTTTCAACCTCTCATAAAAATTCCCTTCTCTGTTTTTGTCTGGCTCATTAAATTTTATTTTGAAAGGAACAGTTTCGATTTCATTCTTTTCTAAAAATTCGGGTGGCAAATCAGCCGTTTCTCCAGCTACCAATCCCAGCTCTTTCTTTTTAGTTATTTTTTTGTCCTGAACTTCTAACTCTTCTTCTCTCCAATCAATTATCTTTAAATTTTTTACCGCTTCTTTTATATTTACTGGCGAATTGGTGTGAATGTGAATCTTAACCTTATCTTCTGATTCTAAAAAATCAATGCTTCCTCCTAAAAGATTCAGATCGTCTTTTAACTTTTCTAATTGGAGACCTTCTTTCCCAACAATAAATATCACTTCATATTTATATTCTGACTCCTTAGCGTGTATATTGTTTTCATATAAAGACTTGATTAGGGGCTCCGAGTCTTCTTTTTTAGTTTCAACCTCTCCTTTCAAACTCTCTATCCAAGCTTCCAAAATCTTAACAAAACCCAAGCCTCCGGCATCAACAACGTCGTTCTGTTTTAAGACCTCGAGTTTTTCCTTTGTCTCAGCCAAAGCTTTTTGGCCCACTACTAAAGCTTCTTCTAAAATTTTTATTATGTTTTTTTCTTTTTTTATTTTTACCATCTCATTAGCTTTTATCCCTGCCGTTCGAACCACATCTAAAATAGTGCCTTCGACTGGATTTAAGATAGCCGAGTAAGCTGAGTTTGTGCCTTTTTTCATGGCTGAAGCAAAATTTATTCCATTAATAGTTTTTAAGTCTTTAATTTTATTCAAAAAACCGATTAGATACCCCGTATAAATCATACCGGCATTCCCTCTGGCATTTATCATTGCTCCCTCCCTGATATCCTTTGTTAATTCGGAAAAAGAATTATATTTCCTTTGAGCAACCACCCCTTCTACTCCTAACAAAGTGGCTGCCATATTGTAGCCCGTGTCTTTATCAGCTACTGGAAAAACATTAATTCTATTAATCTCCTCTTGGTGCTGAACAATTTTCTGAGCAGAAGCTTTCATCATTTCTTTTAGATCCTCGGGTTTAATCTCGGTAATAATTTTTTCTGGCGGTCCAAAGATAAATTCAATGGGTTTCGTAACTGCTGTAACTCCTACCTTCACCCCAAACTTTGCCACTTTCCAGCCGATTTTTGATGGCAATATAACGGAGTTGGCTATAAATTTTAAAAACTTGTTATTGTCGATTTTTCCCATAATCCTATTTATACGAAGACCAAATAGGGCTTCGTCGTTGTCAAATAAAATACGGTTTCTAAATAAAATAAGTTTTTCTTTTGATTTAAAGATTTCTTTAATTGGGCTTAGCCTCTTAATCAAGACTGGAATAAGCGAAAAGGCAGTAAAAAAACCTGCTGTTTTAAATTGATTAAAGACTGGGGAAAGAAAAATGGCTGCAGTTAAAAACGAAAGTGTCCCTATGGAAGAGTTCCAAATAATGGCAGGGAACAGAAAAAAAATAAAAGCGAGGCCGGAAATTTTAGGAGAAAAAGCTAAAAGACATCCAAAAAGAGTGCCGATTCCTCGACCACCAGCAAACTTGATAAAAATACTCCAATTGTGGCCGATAACCGCAGCTAAACCAGAGAAAACTTGTATCGCTGGAGAAAAACCCAATTGATATGCTCCAAAGACCGCGAGATATCCCTTTAGGATATCCAAAATCGCGGTCAAAGTTCCGGCCAGCTTCCCGACATTTTTAAAAACATTAGACCCTGAGGTTTTTCTCCACCCTATTTCCAGAATATTTTTACCGTAAGCTTTAGCAATCAAAAAACCAAAAGGAATAGATCCTAAAAGATAACTAATTAATATCCAAATTCTTTCGGTTATCATAACAAAGATTTAAAAAACGGCATTTTGAAAATGCCTGATTTTTGCCTTATTTAAATCTGAATTGATTTCAACTGAAATAACGTCAATTTGCCACTTAGAATCCAAAGGAATCTTTTTTTCCATCAACCAATTCTCAGCTGTTTTTAATATTTTCCTTTGCTTTTCCTGGTTGACCTTTTGCTCTGGCGAAATATCTTTATTAAAATTATCTTTTAAAGTTTTTACTTCGATAAAAGAGATAGTGCTTTCTTTTTTTGCTATGATATCGATTTCACCCCTCATTGGGCCTGAAACCCATCTTGGGCAATAGTTCCTATCTAAAATCTTATAATCTTTTTTCTCAAGATATCGAGAAACAATTTTTTCACCTACGTCTCCTAATTGTTTTGAATTTTTTATGGTTTCTAACATCGGTTCTTTAAAATATACCATTTAAAAAAATCCGCTACAAGAAACTAAAACAGCCAATTACAATTGGCTGTTTTAAAATTTATGGACCCGGCGAGAATTGAACTCGCATCTCTGTAACTTGCCCCGTTAGAAATAGTTATGGACTCACCGGGAATCGAACCCGGAACTCAGCAATGCGAATGCTGCGTAATGCCGTTTTACTATGAGCCCATTTTTAATTTCTAACGGGGTGAAAATGCAGTGTACTGCCATTATACTACAGACCCACAGAAATCTGTCGGGGTGCTGGGAATTGAACCCAGTCTTCATCCTCCCGAAGGACGCGTACTGCCGACATACTCCACCCCGCTTTTACGTCACCCAATATTTTTTCTTTGTCATTTCGTCCCTTTTCATTTCGATGACTTCTCGGGCTTTTCTGGCTTTTTGAGCTGAGGCTTTTAACTTTTCCTCAGAGAGTTCTCCTAACTTTTTTATCTCTTTTTCCAAAAATCTTTTCTCATTTTTTGAGGGCGTTTCTAAAACATAACCTAATAAAATATCCAGAATTTCGCCCACTTTTGGTCCGGGTTTAATACTTAAAATCTTCATCACATCGTCACCATTAACTTTTAGCATTTTAACTGAAATTGGATCTTGGGCGACTCTTTCAATTATATACTTTAAATGTCTTAGTTTATAAGGTTCGGCCTTGGGAACTCCAGAACCAATCCTGTCAGCCATTCTAACTTGCAAGAGCTCCTCCATATTTTCTGGCCCAACCTTTCTGACCAACCTTCTTACCGAGGCTTCAGAAACTTCATTAACGTTATAGTAAAAAAGATGGAATCTGACAAACTTGGCAACCTTCTCAATGTCTTTTTTGGGGAACTTTAACCTGCTCAAAATTTGGATTGTCATCTTAGCTCCTACTATCTCATGATTATAAAAAGTGGCGTCCAAACCTTTACCTTCTTTTACTCTGGGCTTTCCAATATCGTGAAAAAGAGCAGCTAATCTAACATGTTTATTGAAACTTTTTTTAGCTGCGTATTTTAAAGATAAAAGTGAGTGTTTATAGCATTCGTAAATATGGTGTTTGTTTTGAGAGACTCCGTAACCCTCCTCTAATTCAGGAACGACATATTTTAAAAGTGACAATTTTCTTAAAATTTCTACGCCCTCATCAGCTCTTTCTGACATAATAATTTTCAAAAACTCATCTCTAATTCTTTCTTTGGAAATCATTTTAAGCCAGAGAGCGTTTTTCTTAATAGCTCTCTCTGTTTTCTCTTCTATTTTAAATCCTAAAGTAGTAGCAAATCGTACTGCCCTCATCATGCGGAGCGCGTCTTCGTTAAACCTGTCCTTTGCTTCTCCAACCGCTTTTATCAGCTTTGCTTTTAAATCTTTCTGACCAGAATAGGGGTCGATGATTTTTAAGGTTTTAGATTCTATAGTTATGGCATTTACAGTAAGGTCTCGTCTGGCTAAATCTTCTTCGATAGTCTTTGCCCATCTTATTTTGTCGGGATGCCTTTTATCAGTATATTTCTCATCAATTCGAAAAGGAGTAATTTCAATCTCTTTTAATTTTTGTTTTTCACTACCAGTTAAAACCGTGACTGTCCCAAATTTATTATCTGAAAAACTCCTCAAAAAAATCTTTCCAATTTCTTCTGGCTTGGCGTCGGTAGCCACGTCCCAATCTTCGGGCTCTACCCCTCTTAATAAATCCCGAACACATCCTCCGACAATGTAGGCTTTAAAACCATTTTCTCTTAATTTCTGGGTGATAAATTGTACTTCTTCAGGTATTTGCATAGACCCTACGAATTCATTTTCATTTTAATTCAAAATCTTGTTTTTTTCAATTTTTTTGCTAAAATAATTTAAGGACATTCTCGATATTAATAAAAACACAAAGGGGTGCCCCCGTGGTGTAATGGACAACATGTCTGCCTTCGGAGCAGAAGACTGAGGGTTCGAGTCCTTCCGGGGGCATATAGAAATTTAAGATATCGCAGATGTCTATAAATTTCTATATGGCTCTTGAGTGCCGAGAACCTGCTTCCCGAATTTCGATCCCACACTTTTTTAAAAAGGCTGGGGAGGAAATGTCCTTCGGGCAACTCTTCGAGTCCTTCCGGGGGCATATAGAAAATTCATTAAAATAATATAAATATGATTTCTAAAAAAATAAGGGGTTGCGAGGAGAAAAAAAACTTTATCGGAAAAAGTCTGAAAATTATATTTTTAGCAGTTTTCATTCTGTTAATATTCCCGGATTTAACTAAAGCTTTTTGTGGACCTGCTTGCGTTCACAGCGATGGTACATATGACATGCTCTCTGAATGTAACGATGGCGTCACTAGCTGTGCTGGTTCCTGCGGTTGGGCTTATAACGTGTGGTATAGTGACGTAGGTTATCTTTGCAAAAATGATCCCTGTTTTGTAATTTCGGGTACCTCTTGGGTAAAAGATGCCAAATTCCCAGATACGACTGGTTATAACGGTCGGCCTTGCGCGGTGTATAGCTCTGGTTTTTTGACTTGTAATAAGAACGGTGAAGGTGTTTGGAATGCATCACAAAAAAAGTGTATTCAGTGCAATGGAAAGGTTGAAAGTAAAAGTTGTGGCAACACGAGTTCCCTCTCATTGGGTTGCGCTGCAGCTGGTGATGGTGAATTCGAAACAGCCTGTAACGCTGGCGTTGATCCAAAGTGCGATGATAAATATGAGGATTATGTCTGTGGAACAGGAGGGCTCTGCGATGCTAATGGTCAATGCGTTGGTGAACCTGCTGTCTGTACCCCTACTACTCCTCTCTGTAATGGAGTTTGTCCAGCTGGATGTACGGTAGCTCAAGATCCAGATTGTGGATGTCTAAGTGGTAACAGCTGCTGTGGACTTGGATGTAATAATGCCAGTGATAGTGATTGTCCAGCTGCTGGAAATTGTGAATTAGATTGTTCCTGTTCCTGTCCGCTTGGAATTCCCTGCCCAGGTGGTCGATGTGACGGCGGTCTTGTCCCTTGCGGCAGAACCTGTGATGACAAATGTACTAAAAACTGTGAATGCGCTCCTTGTACTCTCTGCCACCTCTTTGTTTTATTTAAAAGAATTGTTGATTTTCTCACGATTAATATAATCTTCCCCTTAGCCATCTTAATGATTGTTATCGGAGGAGTAATGTTCTTGACAGCTGGCGGAGATCCAGGGAGGATAGGAGGAGCAAAAAAGATTCTGACGGCAACCATTATTGGCTTAGTTATTATCTTAACTGCTTGGTTGCTCGTGGATACAGTAATTATGTTCTTGGTTCCAGCTAGCAGTCCCTTCCAAAACTGGGAAACTATTGATTGTCCGGTCTGTGGAGACGGAAATTGTGATTCTGGAGAAACGACAACTAATTGCCCAGCTGACTGTGGAGCACCACCGCCTCCACCTCCGCCTCCGGGCTGTGCACCTGGAACTTGTGATACTGCTAATAGGATATATTGTGATGCCGGTGTCTGGACTCCTCAAGATGATCCACTCTATTGCAGCAATTGTGACAATTGTGTTGATGGGGTTAAGAATTGCGGTGAGACTGGTATAGATTGTGGTGGTGGAGGATGCCTGGCTTGTGCTGCTGGTGCTTGTCCGTCTTGTATTATCTGCCCTTAATTTTGAGTCTAATGATTTATTCTATATAAAAAACAAAGGGTTGTTATAATTTGAAAAGGTCGAGAAAATAAATGAACCATTTAATTTATGAATTTTAAAAAATTTACTATCGCTCTTGCATCTATTACAGGAGTTACTATTGTCTCAGTCTTTGTGCTTGCTGGCATCTTAATTTTGCAAAAAAGCCTAATCCCCTCAATAGCTCAAGCTAATCCTGCTTGTGCAGTAAATGATGACTTGACAGTTACTGGTCAGCTGCAAGTAAGTAATATAGTAGGAAGAACAGATTGGTTAACGCTCATGCCGGCCACATCAAGCCAATATGTCCAGGTTGGTTATGGTGGTACGCCTAGAGACTTGCATGTTTGGGGTAACACTTATGCAGAAAGTAATTTGACTGTTGGTGGAAAATATGCTGTCGTTTCAGGAGCTGACAATGTCATTATTCAAAGGGGTTTGGTGAACAAAACCAGCGGTATCGGCATTACCATTACTTTTCCTCAAGCGTTCTCTGCTCAGCCAACTGTTGTCGTCACGCCTTATTGGTTTAATCGTGCCGCCGCGGTTGGTAGTGTAGAAACGCTAAACCTTATAAGCAACATTAATTTTAGTGTCTACAGTAATAACGCAGGGGCAGACTACTGGATCGAGTGGATTGCCATTGGTCCAAAATAAAAAAGAATTTGGTAATGATAATAGGGACGTGTATCTTTTCTTTGGCTAATACTTAATCCTTCCTTCTGCTGGAGGAAATCCAGAGAGGATAGGAAACGCAAAAAAATCTTAACTGCCACTGTAATCGGACTGGCTATTATTTTAGCTGCCTGGTTGATTGTAGATACAATAATTATGTTCTTGGTTCCAGCTATCAGTCCCTTCCAAAGCTGGGAAACTATTGATTGTCCTGTGCCTTAATTAAGAAAGATAGAGAGAAAAACTCAGGCAGTTGCTTGCCCCTGGGCATTTTTTAACGCTCTTCACAGAGGGTTCACTAAAATGCCCGCAAAAGTAAATTAACTGACACCCCGCATCGGAGAGGGGTCGGGAGAACCATTCGGTTCTCTCCGAATAGGAAAACAGTCGCGATTCGGAGTCCTCAATTATATTTGATAATTGAGGGAGCGACGTTAGAAACCGAGGGTTTCTAAAGAGCGAGTCCGAAGGTCACAAAGCGACCGCCAGCCATAAGGCTGGAGAAGGGCGAGCGACTTAATTCAGTATTACCACACGCCCCCATAACTCAATTGGTTAGAGTAACAGCCTCTTAAGCTGTGAGTTGGAGGTCCGAGTCCTCCTGGGGGCACATAACAATTTTAAGCACTGAATGTGCTTATAAATTTTATTTGGCGGTGTGCCGAAAACCTGTTTCCCGAATTTCGATCCCACACTTTTTTAAAAAGGGTGGGGAGGGGAATGCCTTCGGACAACTCCTCGACTCCTGCCGAGAACATACGTATTACATTTAATGGCACTTTCTACTAAAATATTAAAAGGCTCAAAATATAAAGATTTAAACAACTTCTAAAAAAGCAAGCTTATGCCAAAAAAATACTTTTTATCACTAATTCTAGTAATAAGTGGATTTTTTTTAATAATTGGCGTCTGGGTTCAAGCAGCTGAAATACTCTATATGCCCTTGAATTGTACCGATGGTACTACTACTTATAGCTGTGGTTATAGGGCTACCTATGAGGATATCTGGGTATGCGGAATAAAAAAGATTCTGGGCGTTTACCACTGCGACGCTAATGCTACAAGTATTCATACGTCCGAATGTAATACTGCCGAAGTCTGGTTTAAAGAAAATGCTTGCCCTAATGCAGTTTCTTTTAACGGAGGAAGTTGTATTCTTGCAGATCCAGCAGCAGATTGTTGGGGAAATGGTATTGTTGATGAGAAACCCGGTAAATGGAACGCAGCAGACAAAGCCTGTGTTCAATGCAATGGTAAAGAAAGAGCTAAGCTTTTAGCCAGCACTACTCAGAAATGTTACAATTACACCGTTGCTGGTTGCCCATTTGCTGGGGTAGCTCAATGGGATGAAACCACTTCTTGTTCTAATACTTACGCCACAAAGTGCGATTACGGCTGCGGTGCTTCTCTTGAATGTAATCATGCTGATGATGCCGTTGGAGTAGCTGTTTCGGGCGGAGTTTGTAATAATTGTACCTTTTTAGGCACCCCCCCGCTTTGTCCTAACGGCGCTTTAGACCCAGGAGAACAATGTGATCCCGGCCCACCAGCTCAAGATGCGGCCTGTCCTGGACAATGCCAGGCTGGCTGCACGTGCCCTGCTCCTCCTCCTGGAAATTGTGAGTCAGATTGTTCCTGTCGCTGTCCGACTGGTCCAACTGGAATCCCTTGCCCAGGTGGTCGATGTGACGGCGGTCTTGTCCCTTGCGGCAGAACCTGTGATGACTGGTGCACTAAAAACTGTGAATGCGCTCCTTGTACTCTCTGCCATCTTTTTGTTCTATTTAAAAGAATTGTTGATTTTTTAGTGATAAATATCATCTTTCCTTTAGCGGCTTTAATGTTTGTAGTTGGAGGAGTGATGTTCCTTACTGCAGGAGGGAATCCAGGAAGAATTGGAACAGCAAAAAAGATTGTGACAGCAGTAGTAATGGGTATAGTCATTATCTTAGTCGCCTGGTTGATTGTGGACACAGTAATCACTTTTATCACTCCAGCTGGTAGCCCGTTCCAAAGTTGGCATACGATAGATTGTCCCGTGCCATAATCTATATTAAAATAAATTAATATTAACTATGAAACATTCTTTATTTAAAAAAGCAATTTTTTTAATATCGGTATTCTCTCTTTTAATGCCCTTCTTAACCTGGGCGATAACAATTGTGAACCCCCTTCATTACACAACGTTTGAAGAATTAATAAACGCTATCATTAATTTTATTTTTTGGGTTGCCATAGTTATTGTCCCAATAATGGTTATTGTCGCTGCTTACTTTTTTTTAACTTCAGGCGGCGATCCAGCTAAAACAGGCCAGGCTAAAAAGATTATTTTATACACTCTTATTGGACTGTTTATCGTTTTATTAGGAAGAGGAATAGTAAGCGTAATTGGGAGTCTTTTCGGAGGAGGTGGAGGTCCTGGTCCTGGCTGTACCTGTACTTCCTGGTTAAATGACGCCTGTGGTGCCGGGGGCTGTCCGGCCAATGAAATGCATCAAACCCGTACTTGTAATCCCCCCGGCTGTGACGTCGAAAGTCAGTGCATATTAGATCTTGTCTGTGGACCAGGTGGTGGATTAACCCCAGCAAAACTCACTAAATTAGGAGATTTCACCGGATCCGGACCTACACCAGGTACTCCTGATTGTAGAATAGAGGGTCAAGATTTGGCGGCAATTAGCTTTGCTTTTGGTCCTGTTGATGGAAATCCAACCTGGGATGCCCAAGCAGATTTGAACAAAGATGGTGTAGTTGATAATTATGACGTCTTGATTATTAGTAAAATAACTTTTGGGCGGGCGTGTGGAGATCCAGTAAATAGCGCCTTACTCACTAAACTAGGAGATATTTCCGGATCTACACCAGGTACTCCTGATTGTAGAATACAGATTGACGATATTCTGGCAATTAACGTTGCTTTTGGTCCTGTTGATGGAAATCCAACCTGGGATGCCCAAGCAGATTTGAACAAAGATGGTGTGGTTGATCTTTATGACACCCTGATTATTAGTAAAATAACTTTTGGGTGGGTGTGTGATTAATAAGAGAAAATGGTTTTAAAACTGTAATTTCAATTCTAACCTGGGATACAGCCAATTTTGGCTTTTTATTTTTTAAGATTTATTGTAAAACCCCGCTAGAAATTTCTCGGTAATCCGAAATAGTATTGATATAAATTTTCTAACGGAGTAAAATAAAAATGAAATGTTAACACCTGAAGAAAAAGAAAAAATAATTAAAAAGTGCAAGGTTCATGAATCAGACACCGGGTCTTTTGAAGTTCAGATCGCTCTCTTAAATGAGGAAATAAAAGAGCTGGTTTTACATTTAAAAAAACACCCAAAAGACTTTCATTCAAAAAGGGGTCTTTTAAAAATGGTGGCGAAAAGAAGAAGGCTTTTGAAATGCCTAAGAGACGAGGACGAAAAAAGATACAAAGCTCTGATAAAGAAAATAGGCATCAAAAAGTAAGCAAAAATAAAAACTTAAAATACATAATCCATAATGGCGACGAGGGGAGACTTATATCTTATTAATTTTTAATTATTCATTATGATTATAAAGCATATTGGTCAAAGAGTGGGAGTTTTAATTGACGTTCAGAACCTTTACCATTCAGCAAAAAATTTATACAAGGCCAGAGTTAATTTTAAAGAAATCTTAAAACTAGCTATAAGCCAGAGAAGTTTAATTCGGACTTTCGCTTATGTCGTCAGGACGAAAACAGGAGAGGAAAAACCTTTTTTTGAAGCTCTCACTAAATTAGGTATTGAAACAAGAGTTAAAGATCTCCAAGAATTCTATGGAGGGTTGAAAAAGGCTGATTGGGACGTGGGGATAGTTATTGATGCTGTCAGGATAGCTCCCGATGTTGATGCCTTAGTTTTGGTCTCCGGAGACGGAGATTTTATTCCGCTTCTGGAATAC
>Ga0315279_10001354_pt1 | contig 41132 bp, 40 predicted proteins | sample YL17G06_20_MG_FD_203694 | JGI IMG/M metagenome (GOLD analysis project Ga0315279, IMG submission 203694) | Sediment microbial communities from Yellowstone Lake, YNP, Wyoming, USA - YL17G06_20 | ecosystem: Environmental > Aquatic > Freshwater > Lake > Sediment | place: USA: Wyoming | collected...
CCGGCACAAGGGGCAGTCGAACCGGGAACTCTCCCTCGAAGATGTGCAGGTCCGTCCCACACACGCCACAATAGGCGACCCTCACCAAGACGTCATTCGGGGAAATCGGAGGTTCGGGCATCTCGACGACTCCGCCGTTCCTGATGAATCGAACCTCAAACGCTCTCATGCCCCACGGATCATGACTGCAGGTGAAGTGTTGAAGCGATAAATGCCTATTTTCGAATGCGCAGGTGAGGCCTTCATGCCCACTGCCACCTCAAAGAAAAGCGATGAAGGTTGGAGAACGTGAGCTAACTCGCCAGTGGACTAAGCCGAGGTTGCGACAATATCTGAGCATCAAAGGCTTATATGCCATGTAGAACAAATCTCTACAGAATATGGAACGCATCTTCATCGCAAAGATCACAGTTGCTCTGTTGCTTGTGTTTCTGTTTTCGATTAGCCCTCCGGTGGTTGTACCACAGGGGTCTTCTTTCGCCACGGCTCAGCTGATACAGAAGGGAGTGTATCACTTCGCGTTGGCGCAGGGTGCGGATCACTACTTCAAGATTCAGGTGGTCACAACGGACAGACTCTTTGTTTTTCTTGTCTGCCCCACCGGAGCGGACTACGATCTCTACATCTACGACTCCTCTCAGGCGGAGGTCACGAGCTCTATTACGACCACGTCGACGGATTGGGTCAGGCTTGCTTGGCCGCTTGCAGGCACGCTATACTACATCAGGGTGGACTACGTCAGTGGCCCTAGCGGGACATACGACCTCACGGTTGGTCCTACAGTAATCTCAAGTGGGACGTACCCTTCGACTTTCTACGAGCATGGAGCCGCGTTCTATGAATTCCATGCAGAGGCGAATTGGGCTGTAGAGATTAACATGACACAGCCTCCCGGGACAGACATCGATGTCAGGCTCTTCGACTCGGAGGGGAACACTCTCACCTCTTCGACGAAGGTAGCCGGGTATGTGGAGCACATTTCGACCACGCTACTGGAGACGGGGCACTACTACATCTGGATCTTCTACTACAGCGGCCCAGGTGGCGCACATGAGCTGACTCTTCTGACTGGACCAGAGGTGACCGTATCGATTCAGGGTCTCCCGGCATCCCAGCGGGTCAACGTCCAACTTGGGGGAAGAACGGTTGGAGGGATCGCTGGAGGTGGCTCCTTGGATATCATCATAGCGGACGGAAGGCTTACGACGATATCAGTCCCAGAGGACGTGTCACAAACGAATCAAGTGCGCTATCACTGTTACAATACCTCGTGGTATCCCTCCACTTCCTCTCATGATTTCACCTACGTTCTCCAGTACCTGCTTGAGACAAGCAACGGAGGGCATGGGACCGTCTCCCCGACGACTGGCTGGTATGACTCTGGAGCATCTGTGGCGGTCTCCGTCTCAGCGACTACGATCCAGTCAGGTAACGACACGAAGTACCTCTTCCAGAGATGGGATGGAGCATCGACGTCTTCCTCGGACAGAGTCACGATACTGATGGATTCCGCCAAGACCATATCAGCGGTCTGGAAGACCCAGTACTTCCTGAAAGTCATCTCTCAGCACGGAACTCCGACCGGAGAGGGCTGGTACGATTCCGGGGGCAATGCCCAGATCTCAGTAGACGAGTCGGTCGGCTTCATACCGGTCAGGTATGTCTTTGAGAGTTGGTCGGGGACCGGGGTCTCGAGTCCAACCTCGCGATCAACGACTGTCGAAATGTCCGCACCACGCACGGTGACTGCTGTATGGAGGGAGGACTACATGTACACGATCGTTGCTGGAGTTGGTGCGGTTGTCATAATCGGAGTGGCTGTCTTTCTGGTGATGAGAAGGAAACCTTCTCCTCCGCAACCGTCCGCATATGTCCCACCACCTCCACCTATCTGAAGCCTCTCGCGTCCGCTCGGCATCGCTGAGTCAGCTTCGAGAATGTCAGGTTCATCGATAGTTCAGGGTCTCGTCGGCTGGTTCAGAGCCCTTCTGTCAGCTTCCAGATCTGATCTCCAACGACGTGCACTGTCCTCACTGCTCTTCCCTTGTTCACCTGCTTTATCTCGTCTGAACTCAGCACCGCTATCCCGGACGACAGAGCGCGACCGGCAGAATTCAGAGCCACGACCGCGCCTCCTCCTTTGAACTCATCGGTAGACACTACACCCGGGGCCATCACATCTGCTCCCCCGATGATGTGAGGAGCTGCCCTGTCATCGACTGTGACTTGGGGACACCGAACCCTCTTACCGTAGGTTTGCAGGTGAGGTACGATCTCGCCACTCGAAGTGATGATCAGGATCGGAACCTTGTCCAGTAAGAGAACAGTGTACTCTCCTTGTTGAATTGTCTCCGCAAGCTTGAACTCATCAGTACTGGCTTCGACTCCGAACTTGGAAGCTTCCTCGAGAATCCCCTTCGCTTCCTTTCGTCTTATCGGCGTTCTCCTGACCTTCATCACGTCGCGTTTGCGTTGGCTCAATGGAAATGTCTGATCCTTCTGGGATCTCTTGCGACTCATGGAAGAAACACTTATAAAGAATCTACCTCGGTCCGATTAACGGAGTCCACGAGTAGACGGCGATTTCTCTCGGACGCAGGGCGTTCGCCCTAGGATGATTGAGAGACCTCCACTTGTGGGTACATTGATGAGGACCTGGATCCATGATTCTGGTCTGATGTGGTCGGTCAGGTGCGATCAGTCGCCAAGAGCGGTCGTCTCTTAAACCGATTGATCCTGTCGGACCTCACTGCTATTGGGATGAGACTAACCCATGCGAGTCGTGCTCCCCGGGGCATCGCGGGGAAGCGGCAGACGGCTCAGTAACGCGTGGTCAACCTGCCCGAGGGACAGCTATAACCGCGGGAAACTGCGCTAATGGCTGGTAGATGAGGTGCCCTGGAACTGGGCCCTCTTTGAAAGGGTCTCGGCGCGATCCTTGCCGAGATTGCCTTCGGATGGGACTACGTCCGATCAGGTAGTTGGCGGGGTAACGGCCCACCAAGCCTGAGACCGGTACGGGCCCTGAGAGGGGTAGCCCGGAGATGGGGACTGAGACAAGGCCCTAGGCCCTACGGGGCGCAGCAGGGGCGCAACTTCTACAATGCGCGAAAGCGTGATAGAGTCATCCCAGGTGTCTTCCGCTGAGGAAGACTTTTCCTTAGTGCAAACAGCTAGGGGAATAAGGGGGGGGCAAGCCGGGTGTCAGCCGCCGCGGTAAGACCCGCTCCCCGAGTGGTGAGGGTGATTACTGGGCTTAAAGCGTCCGTAGCCGGCCCTGCAAGTCTCCCGTCAAATCCAGCGGCCTAACCGTTGGGCTGCGGGAGAGACTGCATGGCTTGGAGGCGGGAGAGGTCACGGGTAGTCCTCGGGTAGGGGCGGAATCCTTTAATCCGAGGAGGACCACCAGTGGCGAAGGCGCGTGGCCAGAACGCGCTCGACGGTGAGGGACGAAAGCTGGGGGAGCGAACCGGATTAGATACCCGGGTAGTCCCAGCTGTAAACGATGCGGACTAGGCGTCGGGGTGGGGAAGGCCTGCCCCGGTGCCGCAGGAAAACCATTAAGTCCGCCGCCTGGGTAGTACGGCCGCAAGGCTGAATCGCTCGTGAGGAATGTACTCGCAGCGCAGCTAACTTAAAGGAATTGGCGGGGGAGCGCCACAAGAGGTGAATGCTGCGGCTCAATTGGAGTCAACGCCGGGAATCTTACCAGGGGAGACAGCTGGATGAAGGCCAGGTTGAAGACCTTGCCGGACTAGCTGAGAGGAGGTGCATGGCCGTCATCTCATGAGGTAACTGCCTCTGGGACGGTAAGCCAGTTCGTGCCGTGAGGTGTCCTGTCAAGTCAGGTAACGAACGAGACCCCTACCCTCTGTTGCCACCGCATCCATTGGATGCGAGCACTCAGAGGGGACCGCCGCCGATAAGGTGGAGGAAGGTGGGGGCAACGGCAGGTCAGTATGCCCCGAAACCCCTGGGCCGCACGCGGCAGATAATGGTAGGGACAGAAGGCTCCGACCTCGAAAGGGGAAGGCAATCCCAAAACCCTACCGTGGTTGGGATCGAGGGTTGCAACTCACCCTCGTGAACGTGGAATCTCTAGTAACCGCGCGTCATCATCGCGCGGTGAATACGTCCCCACTCCTTGCACACACCGCCCGTCGCTTCATCCAAATGAGGTTCGGATGAGGTCTGGCTCGTAAGGAGTCGGAACAAGTCCAAGCTTCGTGAGGAGGGAGAAGTCGTAACAAGGTGGCCGTACGGGAACGTGCGGCCGGATCACCTCCAAGGATAGATGATCGCTCTCTGGCGGATCAATGCAACTGACCGACCTCGCCTTCATGAGCCCTGGACGCAGTTCAGGGTGAAAGGCGCAATCACTGTCAACCTAGTGTCAGGTTGATGGGTGAGATGAGCGCCAGCATGGTTGACGCGTAATCCCTAAAGTGAGCGTGGGTGCCACTCGACATGATACGCCACTTGGTGGATGGCTCGGCTTGGGCGCCGAGGAAAGAGGGAGATGCAGTCGTAGATCCGGATAGGGCCACTGACATTGTGAGTAGTACATGAGTCACGTGAATCTTGCCCGCTTTTGACTTGAGCTCGCAAACACACGCGAGCAAGGGTTTCTGCGATGGGTTGCGAATGTTTCCGGCTCGGGTCCTCTCTGGTCTCGACAACGGAGGTATCCTCTAGTTTGTAAACTCCCTCCCTTATGGGCGCGGCAAGCTGCGATAATCCCCGGGTAGGAGCAAGCGTCCTTTGATCCGGGGGATCCCGAATTGGAGATCCAGCCTCCTTTCAAAGAGGAGGCACACCCCAAAAGGGTGAGGGAACCGGCCGAACTGAAACATCTTAGTAGGCCGAGGAAAGAAAATCAAATGAGACTCCCTTAGTAACGGCGAGTGAAAAGGGAAAAGCCCAAACCGAACGGGACGGGGAAACCCGTCTTCGGATGTGGTGTTCAGGGCTGGGCCGCCTCCCTGTCCGACGAACTCGAAGAGGTCTGGAAAGACCTGCCATAGTGGGTGATAGTCCCGTAGAGAAAGTTGGACGAGAGCTGGGCCCAGTTCCAGATTACTCCGCCTCGGATATGGCGGAGGAAGGTGGGAGGTATCTCCTTCCAAGGCTAAGTACGTCCCAAGACCGATAGCGCACCAGTACGGTGACGGAAAGCTGAAAAGTACCCCGAAAGGGGGGTGAAAAGTGTCTGAAACCAAGTGGTTAGAGACGTGCGCGGTCCGAAAGGGTTAACCCCTCCAATAGGGTAACCGATGGAGGGTACCAGGATCGCGCGATCCGTCTAGAAACACGGGCCGGGGAGTTTGCGGTCGTGGCGAGCCAAAAGGGATTTTCTCTTGTGGCGAAGGGAAACCGACAGTCCGCAACCGCGCAAGCGGCGAGGGACGGGATGTGCTCGTCCGTAGTCACGATCGAAAGACTCGAAACCAGGCGATCTAGCCTTGGGCAAGATGAAGGTGGGCGAAAGCCCATTGGAGGTCTGAAGGGGTGCTAACGTGCAATTTGTTCCTCTGACCTGGGGCTAGGGGACAAAAACCAATCTAGCCTGGTGATAGCTAGTTCCTCCCGAAGTGGATCATAGCCCAGCGCCTCCGGAGGTTGCGAGCGGGGTAGAGCACCGATTGGGGGGCAAGGATCCGAAAGGATCCACTCTTCTTTCGAACTCCGAATACGTTCGCGCTTTAGATGGAGGTAGACGGGTTCCCGGGGATAAGCCCCGAGACCGAGAGGGGGACAACCCAGACCAAGGTTAAGGCCCCCAAGTGCTGGCTAAGTGTCAAACAAAAAGGCGTCTTTCTTCTAAGACAGCGGGAGGGTAAGCTCAGAAGCAGCCATCCCTTAAAAAGTGCGTAACAGCTTACCCGCCGAGAAGGAGGGCCCTGAAAATGGACGGGGCTAAAGCCAGTCGCCGATACCTTGGGGCGCGACTTGAGGTCGTGTCTGGTAGGGAGGCGTCATGGTCGGGTCGAAGTCGGGCCGCGAGGTCCGGTGGACCGACCTTGAGTGCAGATCCCGGTGGTAGTAACATCGAAGTCGAGTGGGAATCTCGATCGCCGAAAGGACTAGGGTTCCCCGGCAATGCGTCGTCAGCCGGGGGTTAGTCGATCCTAATCTCCAACCTCAACACGGTTGGGAGAAGAAGGAAAGCCGGTTAATATTCCGACACCAAGTGGGTACGTGCGGCGACGCTAGGCCTCTGAGTTGACAGCTAGGGGTAGGTTGAGCGAGGTTGCCGCCTCGTCTAAGTGCTTAAGCCTGGGGAGTGCTGTAATGGCGAGAACCAGGTGAAGGCACGAATGGCGCGCCGTTTAGGCGCGTTCGGCCGATCCCTTGGTTCACGGAAAAGACTTGGAGGAAGGATCCCACTTGATCGTACCGAGAACCGACACAGGTGTTCCTGGGTGAGAAGCCCAAGGCGTGTCGAGCTATTCCATGGCGAGGGAACTCGGCAAATTAGCCCCGTACCTTCGGTATAAGGGGTGCCTGAGGCTGCCCTTACGGGTTAGTCTCAGGTCGCAGTGACTAAGGGGTCCCGACTGTTTACTAAAAACATAGGGAACCGCCAGTCCGAAAGGATGTGCACGGTTCCTGAATCCTGGCCAGTGGCGGTATCTGAAACCTGGGTCCAACCGGGCCAAGGACCGCTAAACGCCGGGAGTAACTCTGACTCTCTTAAGGTAGCCAAATGCCTTGTCGGGCAAGTTCCGACGTGCATGAATGGACCAACGAGGGCCCCACTGTCCCCGCCTGGAGCTCGGTGAACCCACGTAACGTGGACGAACAGTCCACGAACTCCCAACGGGAAAAGAAGTCCCTGTGGAGCTTTACTGCAACCTGTCGTTGAGTCGAAGTTGCCGATACATAGCGTAAGTGGGAGCCGTTACAGTCCTATCTCTTCGGGGGTAGGATAAGGCGACAATGAAACACCACTTATCGATGACTTCGGTCCTAACTCGGGGAAACCCGAGGACACCGATTGGTGGGCAGTTTGGCTGGGGCGGCCCCCCCTTGAAAAGATATCGAGGGGGCCCAAAGGTCGGCTCAGGCGGGTCAGAACTCCGCCGTAGAGGGCAAGGCCAAAAGCCGGCTTGATCGGGATCTTAACATCAGGAGGTCCCGGGGGCGAAAGCCTGGCCTAGCGAACCTTCGTGCCCCTAGAGATAGGGGCCGGAGCTGGCAGAAAAGTTACCCCAGGGATAACAGGCTCGTCGCGGGCGATAGTTCCCATAGACCCCGCGGTTTGGTACCTCAGCATTGGGGTATGTGCGCAGAGATGTGCACAGAGCATCGGCTTATTACGGCGGAACCCTCATTATCCTCTGGGTCGAGGAGGAGGGCAACGCCGTGGGAAGTCTAGCGAAAGGTCAACGCCTCCTGATTCTCGGAACAGAGACAAGCAGGAGAAAAGCACCTTCGTTATGACCCCGTAACGACTGAGCGCGTTTACGCGAACGCGCGATGAGATGATCCGCGAGGATCATCATACGCCGACCCTTCCTCAGCGTTGAGAGAAGGTGAAGACATAGTCTAACACCACTGGTAACAGTGGAGAATGTTGCGATGTCGGCTCTTCCCATCCTGGCGGCGCATAATTCGCCAAGGGTAGGGCTGCTCGCCCGTTAAAGGGGAACGTGAGCTGGGTTTAGACCGTCGCGAGACAGGTCGGACTTTATCTATTGGGAGTGCTGGTCGCCTGAGGGCAAGATATCCATAGTACGAGAGGAACTGGGTGTCGCGGCCTCCAGTTTATCGGTTGTCCGGCAGGGCACTGCCGAGCAGCCGCGCCGTTGCGGATAAGAGCTGAAAGCATCTAAGCTCGAAGCCGCCCCCGAAAATAGGCGACCATTCCGAGGCATTGAGTTCTTGAGAAACAGGAACTCGCCTCGGGCGAGAGCTGGGGCAAAATACCCCGTTGATAGAGCGGGGGTGTAAGCGGCAAGGCTTCGGCCGAGTCGCTCAGCCCGTCCGCTACTAATCGCTCGAGGTGTTGAGTGGCTTTCCTGCTCATGGAGGGGGCGTTGAGTCAACCATGCTGGTTCGATTCCCGCAATTCGCGGGATCGTCTTTTTCTTCTTGAAGACATATATCCCCCAAGTCGTGCTAGCGCAACGTCCGGGGTGAGTTGGTGAGTGGATGTCGGGTTCATTCGAGCCTGAGGAAACTTCCTTCTCCCAGCGGGTATCACGGCGCCGCAAGGCGCAGGGGGAGACCTCTAGCAACGGGACAGAAACACCCCCCTCCCGTCAAGTGTGGGTGATGGGCGGTGGAAAGCCCTGACGATGACGGCAAAGGGGTTGAAAACCCCAGCCTCGTGAGGAGCAAGGCCGAGAAGGTCAGATGATTGACCCGCAGGATGGCCGGGTGGGCCGCATAGTCGAATTCCACCTAAAACAGAAAAGGAGTTACGGCCAACACACCCCGGATTCAGGAGCATCCAGAGATGAAGCTAATCGCGTATAGGCTTGGACAAGATGACCCCAAGATGTGTACCAGCATTAGGCTGGCCAGAAGAGGCTACCTCAAGCTGATCTCCTCGTCCAGGTTCATACCACGCAAGGCAATTGTGTTGAACCCGGAAGCGAGCGAGACGCTGTCGAACTCCGACGCAGAGTTTGCCGAGAGATATGGGTTGGTGGTCATCGACGCTTCATGGAAGACCGGACGGGACGTTTTCTCAAGAATGAAGCGCGGCGTTCAGAGGAAGCTGCCAACGTACGTGGCCGCAAACCCCACCAACTACGGCAAGCTCTATGAACTTTCGTCAGTGGAAGCGGTCGCGGCAGCGCTGGCAATACTCGGACGGTTCGATGAGTCCGTGTCGATGCTCTCGGAGTTCAAGTGGGGGCCGGAGTTCATCAGGCTGAACCCGAGCCTTTACCCTGATCGCTTGAGAGAAGATCGTCGATCCTGAATATCATCATCTCTGAGGGTTGCTTCTCGACCTTTCCGATCCTCTCACCGACGAGCACTTTTACTCCTATTGCCTCGGCTCTGTCAACGAGCCTTTGGGTCACCACGCCATCGAACACCAAGGCCCGCGCGTTCTTGTGTTTGTCCAAGGAATCGAACAATTCGCCGACCGGTATCTCCGCGATGGTGTCGCCGCTCTCGTCGAGCATGACCGAGATCAGTTTCTCCTTCACCTGAGAAGCTCTCTCCCTCAGCATCTTGGCCTGTTCGGGTGAGATATCGGACTTCTTCTGGTTGCTGAGCGTCACCAAGTACTCTTGGAGCACGATCGGTTTCCTCAGGGTGTCCAACGCCTCGGTCGGTGTCAGCTCCTCCACCTCTTTCCCCGGGGGGGCTCTTGCTACTTCGTTGATCTTGACACCCAGTCTCAACAGTTCGCGCAGGATCATCTCACCCACCCTATCGCCGTCCAAGAAGGCGGTGATCTTCTTCTTCCTCCTCGCAAGCTCTGCCACCGAGTTCGGGACGTTGACGCCGTTCGTGCCGACGATGTTCTTCACGCCTACTGTCAGCAGAAGAGACACATCAGCCCTGCCTTCAACTATCACCAGATCGTCCGATGATTCTACCTCAGGTCCTGCGGGTAGATTGTCAGGCCCCCAGTTGATCGGCTTCGTTACCTCAGTGCTCGCTACGACCCCGGTCAGGGCCTGCGCGTCCGCAGTCACTCTCTCCGCCTTCCATCTCTGTGCTATGCCCTGTGCTCTCTCCACTATTTCCTTGCGCTTCTTCTCCCTGAAATCATCAATGGCTACGAGTGTGAACTTAGTATTGTACGGGCCAACTTTCTCTATGCTCTCCAGCGCAGCTGCAAGCAACGATGTGGTTGCCTGATCTAGCGATGAGGGAACTATGACGGCACCCACCGTCCTTCCTCCCTCCGCCTTCAACTCTACGTCTATTCTTCCGACCCTTCCAGCCTTCTGAAGTTTCTTGATGTCGAGGGTGTCTTCGAATAGGCCCTCTGTCTGACCAAAGACAGCGCCTATTACGTCATGTTTCTTTGGGGGCTATTCACTGGCCCTCTCCACAACCCCCTCGACCTCAAATCGAACCTTCACAAGGTACTTGAAATAAGGTCCAGAGTCATGTTCTGTCATATCGTTTCACTTTGCTTTTGATAAGCGATGCTACCTCAAAACGCCTTTTATATAAAGGTTGGTTTCATCGCCGAGATGCGGCCCAAGCCCCGCGTGCGCTCAAGAAGCAGACCGCCTTGGGACGAGAATCGAATAGCCGCTCTGAAACGAGTCATCTCGTCATTGGTGAACCTATCCTCATGCGACCTTGTCATAGTTGAGGGGTCAAGGGACGCAAGCTCACTGAGGCGACTCGGCGTCAGGGCTAAGATTATCGCCGCAGGTTCTACCAAGAGAGTGATGGGGCTTGAGGATGATGGGCTTCTGCGCGCACGAGACATCAAGATAGTGTTTCTCCCCGACTTCGACAGAGAAGGCAGAGAGAAGATCAGGAAATGGAGGTCAGAGTTGTCAAGCGGTAGGGACGTGGATTCGACGACTTGGAGGATCCTGAGGTCGCTTCTGAAGAGCGAAGGGATAGGGATCGAAAGCTTGGCGCGTCTCGCGGAGAAACTCAACCTCTTGAGGAAAGAAATGTGGCTCGGCCCTGACGAAAGGGTTTCATAGGGAGCCTAAGCTCCGCCTCGCCCTACTCTTGCAGCCGAGCCGGCGACCGCTACTTTCCCCGCCCTGGGTACCTTTCCCTCATAGAAGGAGTGTAACTCCCAACTCGGTCAAGTCCGCTTTTACGACGGGATTCTCACGGCCGCCTTTTGGATTTGGCACGAACGGATTAATAACGTTTCGAGGCACATGCGATCGCCACAACATGCCGACGGCGAAGCTAGTCCCTCAAACCTTTTAATCGGTGGCACTATGTCGCCCGATGTCCGATTCTATATGAGCTTGGAGGAGGTTCGCCTTGTCTAAGAGACTCAAGCTTACTGAGGAGGGCAAGGACTATGCAAAACGGGGTCTGCCCGAACTCAACCTAGTAGAAGCACTGAAGCAGGGTCCCATCTCCTTGAGCCGCGCAAGGGAGTTGGTCGACAACTTGGACATTGCACTGCAATGGGGGAAGAAGAGGAACTGGATACGGATGGATGGAGGGCTCATCTATCTCATTTCACCTCCAGACGTAGTTCCCGAGCAGGAGGCGCTCATCAGAGCCTCGAAGGGAGAGACGATGGATGAAGGAGTGGCCCGGATCCTGATACAAAGGAACCTCATTGAAGTGGAGAGCTCCTTTGTGGAGGAACTGAAGCACCTCGAGGGCAAGACGGTCTCAAGGCTAACTCCCGAACTGATGAGCACGGGCCTGTGGAGGAACGTCAAGCTAAGACCCTACGATGTTAAGATACTTGGAACAAAGGTTCACCCCAGCAAACGGCAGCCCTTCGACCACTTCCTCTCTGAACTCAGACAGAGGCTCGTCGAGCTCGGGTTCGTGGAGATGAAAGGGCCTACCATCGAGACAGAGTTCTGGAACTATGACGCACTCTACCAACCTCAAGGGCATCCGGCCAGAGACTGGCTCAGCACTTTTTACTTGAAGGGAGCGGGTCTGGGAGACCTACCGTCGATCGCCGGGAATGTCAAGAAGGCACACGAGCACGGGGTGTCCGGGAGCACAGGATGGGGGTACAAATGGGATCCAATGAGGGCCCGGCGGTTGATGCCGAGGGCACAGGGAACCGCACTTTCAGCCAGGACCTTGGCCAAGGGTCCACTCATCCCGGGCAAGTACTTCGCGATCGCAAGGTGCTACAGGCCCGATGTCATCGATGCCTTTCACGGGATTGAGTTCGTCCAGGTCGAGGGAATAGTAGTGGACGAGAGCTTGACATTCAGAAACCTTCTGGGCATCCTTGAGATGTTCGCGAGGGAAATCGCAAGAGCCAACGAGATCAAGTTCATCCCTGATTACTATCCTTTCACGGAGCCGTCGGTTCAGATGTCAGCCAAGCATCCCGCAATGGGTTGGATCGAGTTCGGGGGAGCCGGGATATTCAGGGAGGAGCTGACCAAACCTCTGAACGTAGACGTGCCCGTGATTGCTTGGGGGCTGGGGGTCGACAGGCTGGCCATGTTCAAGTTGGGCATAGAAGACATACGGGATCTCTTCTCAAGAGATCTAGACTGGATGAGGAGGAAGGCGGTGGTGTGAGATGCCCTCGCTTGAAGTTTCGCTTCGCGATATGGAGAGGCTGATCGGCAGGACCCTGTCCCCTGATGAACTCAGGCACCTTGTAGGTCTCGCCAAGTGTGATGTCGACAGCATAGTTGGCGATTCTGTCAAGTTGGAGGCCAAAGACACCAACAGACCTGACCTGTGGTCGGCCGAGGGCATTGCCAGAGAGATCCGGTTCAGAGTGAAGAAACTTGGGCTTCCGAAGTACAAGGTGTCAAGGTCCAAGGTTGAGGTCATTGTTGACAAAAGCGTCAAAGGCGTGAGACCTTTCACGGCGTGTGCCGTGGTTACGAACCTGCACCTCGACGAGGCTGCTCTTTCCCAGATGATACAACTGCAAGAGAAGGTTGCCTCCAACTACGGAGGCGGGAGGAGAGACATCGCCATCGGGGTGTACGATCTGGACAAGATGAAGCCGCCCATAAACTACACTACGGTGGATCCAGATGGGGTAAGGTTCGTTCCACTTGACTTCGAAGAGGAACTGACTCCAAGGGAGATCCTTGAGAAACACCCCAAGGGGAAGGAGTTCGGACATCTCCTCGCTGGAGTCTCGAGGTATCCCATCTTCATAGACTCGGCAGGCGAAGTGATGTCAGTACCGCCGATAATCAACTCCAACTTCAGTGGCAAGGTAACAGAGAACACGCGGAACGCCTTCATCGAGTGTAGTGGCTTTGACTTGGGCCGCCTGTCTGTCGCCTTGAACGTTGTCACCACTGCCCTAGCAGAGAGGGGTGCTGAGATAGGTGCGGTGAAGGTCCGGTATGCAGACAGGGCGATAGTCACACCCGACTTCAAGCCAGGAAGGGCGAGCGTCGACCTCGTGCACTTCGGCAGGATCTCGGACCTGACACTGAGCCCGAGCAAGGCATGCGACCTGCTACGCAGGTCAGGCTACAGTGTGATCCGCAGAAGGAAAGACAAGGTGGAGGTGCTCTATCCCGCCTACAGGCATGACGTAATGCACGAGAGAGACCTGATGGAGGACATGTTGATCTCATACGGCTACGACAAGATCAGACCCCAGCCATTGAGGCTGCCAACAGTGGGTATGTCGAGCAGGATCGAAAGGTTCTCCAGCCTTCTGTGCGAGCTGATGATCGGATTGGGTTTCCAGCAAGTGATGTCATACACGCTCACGAACAAGGTAGAACTGTTCGCCAAGATGAAGCTGAAGGAGGAACCAGTGATAGAACTCGAAAATCCTGTCTCTTCGAGCTGGGACGTGTTCAGGAACTGGATGTTACCTTGCATTGTAGACTTTCTTTCCAGCAATGCCCACGTCGACTATCCCCAGAATGTGTTTGAGATAGGCGATGTCGTGGTGCCCGACCAGACCAAAGAGACGCGAGCGATGGACAGGAGGAAGTTGGCTTGCGCGAGGGCAAGCGCCGAAGTGGGCTATCAAGACATAGCCTCTGTGCTGGACGCGTTTCTGAGTTCCCTCGGTTGTCAGTACGAGCTGAGGACCGGTTCGCACCCGAGCTTCATAGAAGGCAGGGTTGCGGACGTTATCCTGAAGGGAGCTGATCTGGGAGTGGTGGGCGAGGTATCTCCGGAGGTTCTCGAGGCTTGGGATATCGAGGTCCCCGTCTCAGCCTTCGAGATAGATGTGAGTTCGTTGTATGATATTCTGCCGCTGGAGAACCTAGACTGAGGAACCAAGACATTGACGCTATTTCTGGCCTGCAATCGGCCTTCCATCCGCGTCGATCTCTCCTGCTCTGATGCGAGTCGATGATACTAATCCGCCCGCCTGAGCTAGGACTTTTGGGACGATGACCACCTCGAGCGGGCGCAGACCCGCCTGCCTCCTTGCTTGGTTCAGCTTGAGTGCGTTCTCAACCGTGTCGACCGTGACGAATATCGCCTCGAGGGTCTTGTCTTTCGGTGTTGGGCCGAAGGCATCCTCCAGCACAATCACTTGGGTCTTGTCACGCGCTCCGATTTGTGAAAGGTAGTTGTCAACGGCCATCTTCCTCTCATCGAGACTCTGAACACCCGCTCTCTTCATGCTCTTGGCAAACTCATCGCTGGTTATGCCGAGTATGACCTCGTCGCTCAGAGCGGCCGCGACAGCTATCAACCGCTTGTGCCCCGCGTGTAATCGGTCGAACGTTCCGCCGAGCGCTGATCTCGCGTACCTGACGTTCGGAAGCACCTTCAGGCTTAAATTGATCAGTTTCTAGACCCAGTTCCTAGCACATGGCCTCGACTAAAAAACTTGCAGATCAGGAGGTGAGCCGCTACGTCGAGGCCGGAAAGATCGCTAAGAGGGTGAAGTCGCAGTTCATGCCAGAGGTCAAGGAGGGCAAAAAGCTGTTTGATTTCGCCGAGGAGCTCGAGCAAGAGATCCTGTCACAAGGGGCAATGCCTGCCTTCCCCTGCAACATCGGTCGGAACGAGGTAGGAGCACACTACACGCCGATTCCGTCTGACTCGTCCGAGTTTTCCGGTGGCGATCTAGTGAAGGTGGATTATGGCCTTCACCTGGACGGCTACATAGTGGACACTGCCTTCTCTGTCGCACTTTCCTCGGTAGATCAAAAACTCGTGGATGCGGCGGACGAATCTCTCAGAACCGTGGTGGAAAAGCTCAGGGTCGAAGATAGGATACTGGAGGTGGGCAAATCGGTCGAGGGAGTCTCGGAGAGATACGGGTTCAAAGTGATAGACAACCTGCAGGGGCATGAGGTCAGGAGGTACCAGCTTCACGCGGGTCTATCCGTTCCGAACGTCTCTAACCTAGACGGTAGGACGTTTCACGATGGAATGGCGGTTGCGATCGAGCCTTTCCTGACTTACGGATTCGGTGCCGGTCACGTGAAGGAGATCAGTCTCACGACCATCTTCAAGTCCCCGGACCCGGCGAAAGGAGACAGACACTCCACCTTGTCCAGCTTCAACGGACTCCCTATCTGCGAGCGTTGGCTGGCAAAGCTCCCATCGAACACCTCAAGACGAGATCTTGAGCGACTCAGGGGATATCCGGTTCTCGTTGAGGAGAAAGGAGCTCCCATCGCTCAAGCCGAGACTACGCTCCTATTCGAGTCGGGGAGGGTCAGGAACCTTATTTCTTAGGTGGCTTCTTTAGGAAGATGGCGCCGATCAGCATCAGCTCATTCTTCCCGCATTTCGTGCAAGGGTCGCCGTTTCCGTACACGTAGTCGCCCTCCTTGAAGGGTCGGGTCGCCTCGTAGTCACAACTCTTGCACTTTTCTCGGGTCAAGACTTGCGGTCCAACAGGTGCACGCCCGATCATGGATAATCTGCCCTGTAGCCTGAACAGGTTGTACCCGGCTAGCACAAGGCCCAGTAGTCCCAAGCCTATGGAGATCATGCCGGTCGTTGTGGAACTCGTATCCTGCAAGTAGGTGATGCCGCTGTATATCAGCGAGGCTGAGATGAGCACGAGGAATGCAAGAAGGAAGATGAAGAACGAGATGTTCAGGTCGTATTTCTCCTCGGAATTGCTGCTGCTCATGGTCGCTCACCTCACTCCTATGGTGTTCCCAACACCGACTACCAACACCTTGCCACCCTTCGGCACCTTCTCTCGAACCACTTCCTTGACTCGAGCGGTTGCGGCTTCGACACCTTTCAGGATGTCCTCAGTGAGTGGGGTTATCGCTTCCTTGAACGACATTCGGATCAACATCGCATACAGTGGGGTCTTCTTCTTGGTGACAACCTCCTCGATCTTGTACCTCTCGGTCCCGGGCCCGCCGATGGCCGCACCGATCCCCTCAAGGATGGTTCCACTCTTTTCTCCCTCCAGTTTCACTCCAGAATCGATCATCACTACCAGGTTGTATTTCTTCTTCCTGACCAAGTCTTGGACAGCATCTCCCGGGTATCCGACGGTCGCCCCGGGTCCCTTGGACTTCAACAAGGTCATCTTTCTTCCCTCGAATTCCGTCTCACAGATCTCCATGTCCCGACCGGTATCCTTGAACTCCTTGGGGTAGGCCAAGCTTGCCGCGACCTGTGCCCCGGTTCCGTCTCCTATGGGGTGTCCGTAACTGAAGGCGTAAAGCGCCCCCATGAGGGCTTCCGCCTCTATCATCACTTCAGGCAAGAGCATCTGCAGTTGCATGATTATGATTTGACTCCCGGTCTTCTTGCCCATGATGTAATAATGTCGCACAATTTTGTGAAGCAAGCTGAGTGAGGAAGCAACCTCCACCACGTTCGCCATGTTGTCCCGCTCAATGTCCCCCACTTTGGTCGCGACCTGCTTTATCTCAGCCTTCAATCTGTCGTCTCCAGTTTTCAGTATGTAGTCCAACTTCTGAACTATCCCTGCTGGGTCGAGCGACACTGGCTCCAATAGGACGTAGTCCATCGCTCTGTCAAGGAACGCACTCGGATCCGGTACGGTTGAGCTTTTCTTGAGCTTCTCGAGCGAAATTCTCCTTCCCTCGTCCTTCATCAGATCGATCCTGCGAAGTACGAGTTCTATGTCTCTCAACATGATGTAGATCTGGATCCTCTGTTGGAACACTATGACGAGCAGGAACACTATCATGAATAGGAGGTTCAGCAGGGTGGGGATGTCCAGTTGAAGCTCAGATTGACCCAATACCGCCAACAACGTTGATGGAAGCATACAGACTTACGAGCGCAATCTACGTCGGATTTAAGCATTCGTTCTTCAGGTGGGCGCCGACATTCTGGGTCTTGCGTGTCCTTGCGGACCACACTACATCCCAGAACGTTGCCGCGTTTAACTTCCGTGTTCGGAACGGTTCCGCAGCTTTCGCTTGTACGGGTGGTTCCGCGGCACTGTGGCCGGCACCCGGGGATTCGTGGTCCACCTTCTATTAAAATCTTGCTAGTTGTCGTCTGTGGTGGCTCGCGACAGGAAGCTTCTCGACCCGCAGTAGGGGCACACGGGCACGTTGTCGGCAACTATGGCGCCGCACTCTGAACACATCCTGCGGCGTGCGTACAAGACGACGGAGTCGACAGAGTTGCGTAAGGCCAGCGATGTTTGGATGGGCCCCTCCTCTGACATGTCAAGATCGATCCACAGGGTGCTCCTACCCACGAAGGACCTCTGAAGGGCCATCTCCTTCTCCAGCCAACCCTCCACATCCTCTGGGTTCACGTTGGTTATGTGCCCCCCGATCGGCCCCTCCTTCTGTTTGGGCGAGCGCGAAGGCAAGAGCGTCAGTGTTGGGATGAGGAGTATCCGGTCCGTGGATTCCCTTTCCATGGCTGCCCTCAGGCTGTTCAGTATTTTTTCGGTTGTGGCCAAAGTTGACTTGGAATGCGGGTCGCTCTCGCCGGTTATGATCATAGCAGCCTCATGAATGTCCCTAGGAATCAAAGCGCCGACGAATTTGTCCATCCTCAGAAAGGTTCTGTCCTTCCTCTCGCTTGAGCATATTGGCAGTTTGCCCTTCTCGATCCTTGCCGCAAGGTAGTCGGCCTTGGCCTCCAGCGCGAGCTTGGATTTCTGAACCAACCCCCTGAGCCTATCGAAGAATCTTGACTCACTGTCTCTCACCTTTGTCGCGACGGTCGCAGTGTGAATGGCAGCCGATCCCAGCACTGACAGGCCATGATATTCCGCGGCGTTGGAGTACAGATCCTTGAGGAAGAGGTTGTCGTAAGTCACGACAGTGGCGGGTTTCTTGCTTATGAGCACCCTGGCTCCCAAGCTGGCAGCGGACGCGGCCGAATCTAGCAGTTTCTTGAAATCGTTCTCCTTGAATCCGCTGGCTACTATGGATGCCTTCATGTTGGAGAGGGGCGTCATCTTGCCCAGTTCAAGCAGCTTGTTCAACGGACTAATGGCAGCTTCAGTCGTTCTGCCATCGAGTTTGGCCATCATGTTCACCCTCACTCCATCCGAAGCGGAGAACCAGAGGTTCCCCTCCTGCCACTCGCGATCCTCCTTTGACTTCTCGGGTGTAAGTATTGTTTGAGAGTTCGCTGTCTCTCTCGACAGTGCGGAGACGAACCTGTCCAAGGTAGACCGGTCGGTCTTGCCGTCTGACATCTTCAACCTGATCGGGCTTCCTGGGACGATGCTGAACCAATCCATGTCTACTGATGGATCATGGATTATCTCTTCGGGCCTAAGCGCCCAGTCCGCCAAGAAGTTGAACCGTAGCTCGCCAGCCATGTGCGAGTCAGCTATGTTCCTGGGGAGCAGTTCGAGCAGCACGTACTGCACGAGTATCTCCCGGCCCGCCTTGTCAACAGAACGCTCTCCTTCGACCTCCATCAGGGTTTTCCCGACATCATAGAGAGGCATTCCTAGCCTCGTCATCTTGAAACGGAACCGCTCGAGTCCCCTTTCCATCAAGGTTGAGATCACAAGCTCCCTGATCAGGGGGGCGGTCAGGTACCTGGGCTTGAGCCTGTAGATCCTGTCTTGGACCTCAAGTGAGATATCCTCGGCTTCATCCTCCTCCAGCCTGGCCTCTCTTATGAGAGATTCCACTATTTTCCTCCGTTCGAAGGGTTCGATGGTGAGCTTGGTGGTTCTCACCTTCGGCAAAGTCTCCTCCTCGATGAGTTCTCCTCTCATCTCATGGACGTGCTTCAGGACGCTGTCACCTATCTTGGTCAGCTGATACTTCTTCTCTGCGGGGTTCAGTTCAATCAACCTCGCCCTCATTAGCTTCTTCACGTGGAACGAGAACTTGCCGGCGTCGGTCTTCTGGTTGAGGCCCAGTTTCCTCATGAGATCATTGTACCTTAGCCCGCCCTCTTGGAGCAGTTCCAGAACTGAGAGGCGCATCGGTGAACCGATGGATTGAAGGATGAGGACGGACTCGTCCGAGGTGGGTTCCTCTTCTCTCTCAGCCATGTATTTCCTGCAGAGGGCCCCTTGCTTTTTATCTCTTCTTCGATCTCATCACGCGAAAGAGTCCTCTTCGTAGCTATTCCCAAGCGAGGACATCTCAATCCTCAGTTACGGTGACTTACTGGCCCTCCTCGGGTTTCCCACGCGTTCGCCGCAGAGTCGAAACGCGACAGTGTTCCTTTCCTCGGTCCCCTTCAGCACGTTGAGTTTGGGTGCATCCAACCGGTTGGCAGAATTGACCCTGTCTCTGACGCCGTGGCGAATGATCCGTACATCCCCGCGTTGGCTGGCCTCAGCTGTTTCTCATGTGACAGCCTCATCACCGGACATCACGTCCCGCTGTGATGGGACTGTCTCCTCCTTGGTGAGCATGTTCAGGTCGCGGCCATAAGGTAAGCTCAAGAAGACAGCTGTTACATCGTTCGAGAATAGCCAGTCAGAGGTCGAGGGCGAATCGCGACGCAGTTTCACCCAAATCGCAGAAAACCCTTTTCTACTCGGCCCAAAAGGCGGAGCTAGGGGGTGTCGGCTAGCTTGGTTCAGGCTCCATGGCTCGGGACCTCCGAGCGAGAACCCATGAGACCCCAGTTCGAAACCTTCCGCGAGAATCTGGGCACCCCCACCATTCAAATTGTTTAAATCATTGAGGACGCGCAGCGCGAGAAGTTGTACGACGTAGTGGTAATCGGCGCCGGGCCCGCCGGGATATTCGCTAGCTTCAGGTTCAAAGAGGCGATGGAGGCAGGTGCGGATCTGTCGATCCTCATTCTCGACGCCGGCCCACAAGTTGACAGAAGACACTGCGTCGCTCGCGAACTCGGTCGCACGTGCGTGAAGTGCTCCTCATGCCACCTTCACTCCGGATGGGGAGGCGCGGGTGCCTTCAGCGATGGCAAGATCACTTTGAGCCCAGACATAGGCGGTTGGATGTCAAAGGTGGTCGGCCAAGAGGGATTGTCCACTCTGCTTGACAGCGTTGACAAGATATTCCTGGAATTCGGAGCTCCCGCTGAGCTGTACGGCACTGATGAGAAGAAGCTAGAAGCGTGGTCACGCAGAGCGGCCTTGGCTGACCTTAGACTTGAGAAGAACATCCTGAGGCACATGGGCACAGATCTCAGCATGGAAGTGATGGGAAGGATGTACGGATCCATTAGCGAGGCGGTTGAGGTGAAGCTCAATACAGAGGTGGCCACCATCAAGAAAGAGAACGGCCACGTGGTCGGCGTGACCACCGAGAACAGCGAGTTCATACCGGCGGAGAACGTTCTTGTGGCGCCCGGAAGGCGTGGGGCGTCTTGGTTGGCCGAACAATGCTCAGCTCTGGACATTCCTGTTTCGAGTAATCCCGTGGATCTTGGAGTCAGGGTGGAGTTGCCGGCGGATGTAATGGGGCCGCTTACAGATGACCTCTATGAGCCCAAGCTGAGGTTCACGTCAAAGTCTTTCGATGATCCTGTCAGGACCTTCTGCGTCAATCCAAGAGGGCAGGTGATAACAGAATACTACGACGACGTAGTGACCGTGAACGGACACAGCATGAAAAATGGAAAGACAGCAAACACGAACTTCGCACTGCTGGTCAACAACTACTTCACTGAGCCCTTCAAGGACCCGATATCATACGGAAAGTACATCTCCAGGTTGGCCAACTTGATATCGAACGGTATCGTGGTTCAAAGGCTCTGGGATCTGCTGCACGGCAGGAGGTCAACTCCAGAGCGACTCTCGCAGAGTGTTACCGTTCCGACCCTTAGGGACGCGACGCCGGGTGATCTCAGCTTCATCCTCCCACACAGGATAATGACGGACATTATCGAAATGCTGAGGGCGCTGGACAAGCTTGCACCGGGGGTCATATCGATGAACACGCTACTGTACGGAGTGGAAGCCAAGTTCTATTCGTCTCGCGTTGGGACCGATGCGAGTCTTCAGACGCCCGTTCGCGGACTGTACGTGGCCGGAGATGGCGCAGGCCTGACCAGAGGGCTCAGCCAGTCGGCCGCGTCCGGGCTTCATGCAGCTGAGGGAATCCTAAGCTCACGTAAGGTCGCCAAGCCTGCCTAGCGCGTGACCGTCCAAAGTTTGGACTTCGAGACTCTCCAAGTCCACTTCCTTCTTCGACAACAGGGGACCCCGCAGGTTAGCTCGAGTGGGCTCGTTCATCGCAAGCTGTCCAACGTACTTGTTGAAAGAGGGCATGACTATTATTGTCCTGCCCTTGCCGCCCTTCATCGCCCCCGACAGCCAGACTTGGAAGGAGTAGCGGTAACCCATCGTGTCTTTGATCCTCACGCTCGGGTGAACATGTCCCATTATGATACGCCTGCTTGAGGTGGCCTCCTTCGGCAACTTGGTCGAACCATGTGTGAGCCAGTTCTCTCCCCATGCGAGGCCAGCTGATCCATGGATGACAACGTTTCTCGGAAGCAGAGCTTCCAAGTCCCCATCATGGTTGCCGAGCACAACGTGTAGCTCTGAAAGCTCTCCCCTGATCGCTGAGAAGAACTCAGGGACTACCAAGAACTCCAGCTTCTCCGGCCCGGCCACATGGTGCTTGATGTCGCCAAGGATCGCGAGTCTCTTGGATGATGTGGACCTTATCAGATTCTTCATACGAGCGGACAGCTCATCCACCTTCAGCGGGATATTGATGCCCTTTGACCTGAGCTCGTTCTCGAAACCTAGGTGGAGGTCCGCGACGACCAGTGTGCCATCTGAGAGCAGAAGGGCGGGTTCGCCCAGTACTTTTATTGGCTCCATCTTAAGGCGTCCTTGTTCATTCGATGGGCGAGAGAGACGATATTAAAGGGTTGGAACAGATATGTGCTCGTATCAAGCAGAAGGGTGTTATCACGAGCCAGGAGGCCGATGATCTCTCGCGATTGCTCGGAGACAGGGCCGCGAAGGCACTTGAGATAGTCGCGTCCCATAGGGTCAAGAAGTATGTCTTCTATCCATCAAACGTGACCCGATGGGTAGTAGTCGGAAGAGAGGCGGAGTATCTCCTTCTGCCGCCCGCGCAGTACTGTTCCTGCGATGATTTCCACTATTCGTTCATGAAAGGACAGGTACGTCTCTGCGTTCACCTGATAGCGCAGAAACTAGCAGAGGCTCAGGGCGACTACAAAGAGTTCCCTGAGGAGGATTCCGAGTTGGACAAGCTCATAGATGTCCAGTAGTCCTTTCTATCTCGTACAGCAACCTCGCGACCACGACGGAACTAGAGAGGGGGGAAGGGTGAATTGACACGACTTCGTCTGCCACGCTCACTATGTCAGCTCTGGGCTCGCCCTTTGCATAAGCTCCGACCAGGTAGGTGACTAAGCGCCCTTTCAGGCTCTCGACCTTCTCCCTCAAGTCGCACAATCGTCCGTGGCTACTGAGCAAGACAACGTGCTCTGCTCTGGTCCGGGATACGGCGTCTTCAATGTTTCCCGTCTCCAACTTCAGGATCGGCTCACCACTAAGAGGCACTCTACCAGCCTCCATCAGTGCTTCCATCAGTCCGAGGAAATTCCGGTAGTTGCGGGGTGGCCTCCACCTGTTCGCAGGCTCTATCAAGCGATTCCCGATCGTGTGTATGAGGAGTTTCACGGTTCCGTTGGCATAGGCGGGCGTGTCCGTTACGCTCAGTATCGAGATGTGGGCTATGTCCGGTCTGCCCCGCGCTAATCCATCGCTCAGGTGTTGCATCGCGAAGTGGTGAACCGACCTGTCCAGAATGATTTGTCCGGACTTTCTACCTTTCTTGCCCTTGGCCACTTTGACAAGGGAACGATCCCCTGCTATCTCGGGAGGTATCGTCTCGATGTTGGACTCAAACAGCAAGATCCACGCAACAGGTGAGCGCACGAAGGCTTTGGGGTCAAGTTTATTATTAACTGTTGGAAATCGCTGTCAAGAGGTTGCCTACCGCTCTCGAAGCTCCGAGCCAAAAGCTAGTTGAAGAGCTAGCCCTGAAGCTGGAGAAGGAAGTCCCAGAGATATCCCCGCCTGAGTGGAGTCAGTTGGCAAAGACCGCTTCATTCAAGCAGAGGCCCCCCTCCGACCCGAAGTGGTGGTATAAGAGAGCCGCATCGATACTGCGGGTGATATACGTGAAGGGGCCGATCGGGATCTCCAAGCTGAGATCGAGGTACGGCGGAAGAAAAGACTTGCCGATGCGGAAGGCTCACTACGCTAGGAGCGGAAGCTCGGCAATCAGGAAGATACTGCATCAGCTCGGAACGGCCGGACTCATCGCCTCTGAGAAAAAAGGAAGGGCCATAACCCCGAAGGGTCGCAGCATGCTGGACTCGGTCGCCAAGGAGATATTGAGGGGAGGTCCGAGCTAGGTTGCAGGCGGATCAGCCCAGTTCCGATGAGGACTTACAGGAGCTGCTGCGGCGGAGAGAACGGGAACTCACTCGTTCAAGCGCTCGCGAGGCAGAAGAGAGAGCCCGGCAAAACGCGCAGAGGAAGGCGCTTGCTAGGGTAGTGTTCACTCCCGAGGCAAGGCAGAGGTTGTCCAATCTGAAGCTGGTGAAACCCGAGCTGGCGTCTCAGGTAGAGGAATATCTGATGGTCTTAGCCCAGCAAGGGAAGATAGCCGTCCCGGTCGACGACGATACGTTGAAGAAAGTGCTGGAGAAAGCCCAGCCGAAGAGGGACATGAAGATCTGGAGGTTGTAGAGTTGACAAGCAAGAAATCAAGGTTCAGAAAGTCGAAGCTCGTGGTGATGGGCAAGAGGGCTTCCGCCATCCCCGCTTGGGTAGCGGTGAAGACCAAGGGAGCAGTGAGGCTCCCACGGAGGAGACGACAGTGGAGGCGCTCCAAGTCCAAGTTCTAGGTGATGTGTCATGCCGAAGAAGGAGGAAGAATCCGAGCCCATTACCCTAAACCTATCCGACGCGTTCAAGGCGCCCGTTCCGCAACGAGCTAGGAGTGCAGCGAGACTAATTCGGAGGGAAATACTGAGAAGGTTCGACGTCGAGAGCGTCAAGATAGACTCCAAGATCAACGAGTCCTTGTGGGATAGATCCCGAGCCAGACCTCCCAGGAAAATGAAGGTTCAAGTCCGGGTAGAAGATGACGTGGCGTATGTGGAGCCCCCCGCCAAGTGATGCGGAGCTCAGGATATACAGGGCATCCGTGAGGAAGAGCTCATTCATCGGAGTTTACTGCTCTGTCTTCGGGGACAAAGCCATAGCGTCGCCAGTGGTCCCGACCGGCTTCAAGATGAAGCTCAGGGATCTTCTGCGGGCCGAGGCAGCTATCACAACCGTGGGGTCGGTTTCATCTGTTGGGATGATGATAGCGATGAACAGCAGGGGGTTCGTTGTGCCGAAGACCGCGAACGACGACGAGCTCGCCGCACTTGAACAGCACTCCAAGGTTCTCGTCGTGGAAGACAAGATGTCCGCTTTGGGCAACCTCATCGTAGCTAACGACAAAGGGGCCGTAATATCAGATCTTATCTCGGAGCATGCGGCCTCACAGATCTCTGATTTCTTGGGAGTGGATCACATTCGGATGTCTGTTGGAAAGTACAGGACCATAGGTTCGCTCTTCGCGGTCTCCAACGAGGCAGGGATTGCCTCTCCGCTAGTGGGCGAGAAGACACTGGCTCAGGTCTCGAGCGCTCTCCAGATCAAGATGGTTCCCACAACGGTGAACGACGGGGAGAGGCTGGTGAAGCTGGGAGTGCTGCTGAACGACAGGGCGATTGTTGTCGGCAAGAACACGAACGGAGTTGAGCTCATGTCTCTCCAAGCATTGTCCCGCTGAAAGCTCCAAAGAGATTTAACCTGTGCTGTCGGGCCTGTCCTCCCAATGTCTGAGGAGGAGTTCAGGCGCACCTACCTTGAGTCGAAAGCGATAGAGGAATACATCGAGGCGCTCAGGTCAAGATACCAGCTGGTGGATGCCTCCGAAATCACGCTGAACAACGCCAAGGACGCACTGAGGTCCGTCAGCGAATCAGGCCAAGGGCAGACGTTGATGGTTGATGTTGGTGGAGGAGTCTACGTGAGGGCTGCACTGGCGGACGCAACCCGCGTCTTGGTGGGAATAGGAGAAGGCGTGTATCTGGAGAAATCAAGGGAGGATGCTGAGAAAATACTGGATCAGAAGCTTGAGTCGCTCGGGAAGGCAAAGGACACCTTGGTTCAGGAGCTGAACCGGGCCCAGGTGCAATACGCGGACAGACAATCAAGGCTTTCGTCTCTGAGCCAGAGGATGTCTTCGGGCCAGAAATGACCTTCGGGGTCTCGTCTTCGGTCGGGTGGCTCGCGGAGAAGCTGACCAAACGCACGATATCCGACCGGGAGTTGTCCTCCTTGCTTGACGAGTTCAAGTTCGACTTGGCAGAGAATGACGTGTCGTGGGAACTCGCTGAGCAGTTGGCGGTCAGAATGAGAGAGGAGCTTGCGGCGCGGAAAGTCGAGAGGTTCGGGGCTGATGTCAGACAGCTCCTAGTCAACACGTTCAAGACCTATCTGACGGAGGCACTGCCGGCCCAAGAGGTGGAGCTTCTTGACTTGGCCAAGATCAAGTCGGAGGAGACTTTCGTCCTAATGTTCATCGGCGCCAACGGTAGCGGGAAGTCCACCACGTTGGCCAAGTTTGCGCATCGCTACAAGACAAGTTCGTACAAGCCAATGATGGTCTGTGCCGACACATTCAGGGCAGGAGCGATCGAGCAGCTCGGTTTCCATGCCTCGAAACTTGGGATAGACTACTTCCACGGGGAACAGGGAGCCGATCCTGCCGCGGTGGCCTATGATGCAGTCGAGAAGGCCAAAAGGGGTGGCTTTGACGTCGTGCTAATCGACACGGCAGGCAGGTTGCAGACCGATGTCGACCTGATGGACGAACTCTCCAAAGTGAAGAGGGTGGTTCAGCCATCCCACATTCTGCTGGTTGTAGACGCGCTCATCGGAAACGATTCATGGGAGCAAGCCAAGGTTTTCGGGGAGGCTGTTGGGTTTGACTCCGCGGTCGTAACGAAGTTCGACGCCGATCCGAAAGGTGGTGTGCCAATCTCGGTCTCCTTCGTCTCAAGAAAGCCGGTCTCCTACGTGGGCATCGGCCAAGGATACGAGGATCTGAAGCGGTTCTCGATGAAAGACTACCTTCAGGACTTGGTCGAAGCCCTACCTTAGGCAACACGTTTAAAAGAAGGAATCGGTTCGCTCACCGAAATGGGTGTTATGAGCTTCCTCACAAAGGTCAAGCGGACGCTGTCCATAGCCACGAAACCCGATCTTGATACGTTCATCGACTCCTTGAAAATAACACTGCTTGGCCTCGGGGTAGTGGGAATAATCACTTACTTGATCCACCTGCTATCGTTCGCCATCCAGCTCCGCCCCGGGTGATACGCTTGTATTTCATAGTAAAGACCACGCCGGGCAGGGAGCGCGCCGTCACCGAATCGTTGGCGTACAAGGTAATAGCCGAAAAGGCCAAGATCTTCTCCGTGATCGCCCCCGATGAACTGAGGGGTTACGTGATAGTAGAGGCTCAGACCTCTCACCCGATTGACATCCTGATCAGAGAGGTCAAGAACGCCCGCTCGCGCCTCCCAGGAGTCCTGCCGGAGGATGAGGTCACGAAGTACTTGGGCGAGAAACCTACGATCGAGTCCCTGTCCGTAGGAGATCTGATCGAGGTGAAGTCGGGCGTGTTCAAGAGAATGAAGGCAAAGATAGTCGAGATGGACGCGGATGCCAACGAGATCACAATAGAACTGCAGGAAGGAACGTCACCTTTCCCGATAACGCTGTCGGCTGACTTGGTGAAACTGCTGGAGAAGGGCAAAGAGGGCAAGTGAAATATCGAAACGTTTTAAACCCCTGAATCCGGGTGGACACATACAATGCCTGAGAAGATATCAGTCGAGGCCATGGTTGCAGGCGGGCAAGCCACAGCCGGACCTCCGCTTGGCCCAAGCTTGGGACCGCTCGGGGTCAACGTGGGCGCAATCATCACCGAGATAAACAGTCTGACCAAGGACTTCTCGGGCATGAGGGTGCCAGTATCTGTCATCGTTGACACCGAGACGAAGCAGTTTGAGGTGAAAGTGGGAACGCCCACCACCGCTGCGCTGTTGGCAAAAGAGGCATCGGCTGAGAAGGGCTCGGCGGGGGGTTGGAAGCAACCGGTCGCCGACCTGTCGCTGGTGAAGGTAGTCTCCGTTTCCAAGGCCAAGATGGCCTCGTCTAAGAGGAAGGATCTCAAGGCTCACGTTCTCCAGACCCTAGGAACATGTGCCAGCATGGGAATAACCGTTGATGGGAAGAGCCCGAAGGAGGTCATTGGCATGATAAAGAGTGGGGCGTTGAGTATTCCGGAGGAATGATCGTGGACAATGCAGGATCTTCTCACCGAACTGATAACGAAGGCACTCAGCCAAGAGAGCAACGTCAAGCGAGGCTTTGCACAATCCGTCCAGGTGTACATAGGTCTGAAAGAGATCGACCTCAAGAAGCCTGAGAACCGATTCATCGCGCTCGTCGAGTTGCCTCACGTGCCACCCAAGATGGAGCAGAAAATAGGAGTCATCACCGAAGGGGGTATTCTCGCGGCGGCGAGGGAGCTTGGCATCAAGGTGCTGACCAGACAGCAGGTGGAGTCGGCATCAGGCGACAAGAAAGCCATCAGGAAGCTGCTCGATGGAGTCGATTTGTTGATAGCCGAGGCACCGCTGATGCCGCTGGTGGGTAAGGTGTTCGGACCGTTTCTGGGTCCTACGGACAGGATGCCCACGCCAGTACCACCCAACGCGGACATATCGCCTGTTGTTCAGAGGTTGAAGAGAAGTGTACTCATCAAAGTGAAGACCCAGAGCGCGCTCTCGGCGCCCATAGGCACAGAGGACATGGCACTGGATCAACTCAGGGAGAACGCAGCCAAGGTCGTGTCGGAGGTGGAAAGAAGGGTGCCCAATGGGCTCAAGTCTTTCGAGTCGTTGGCAATCAAGACGACGATGGGGAAGCTGACAGGTTCGAAAGTGAGGATGAGGTAAAAAATGGAAACCCTAAAGCCCGCGATCGCGAGAAAAAAAGAAGAGACTGAAAAGGTTTCCGAGCTGATCTCGGGTCGTCACACATTGATGCTCATCAGCGCTGAGAGGGTGAGGGCTAGCCTGCTCAACGAGATGAGGGATGAGTTCATTGGTCGGATGACCATAAGGTACACCAAGCCGTCGATCTTGAGAAGAGCCCTAGAATCCAAAGGCGATCAGTCACTGAAAGAACTCGCCGAGAAATACATCAAGGGTTCCACAATACTTGTGCTGTCTAACGAGGAGCCGTTCCGAATGGCCCGCGAGTTCAAGAGCAGGGCAGTTCAGCTCCCAGCGAAGGCCGGTGATGTGGCTCCAGACGAGATAGTGGTGGAGCCAGGAAACACGGGGCTACCCCCAGGGCCAGTCATATCCGAGCTGAACGAAGCGGGAATACCGACGAGGATAGAAACCGGAAGCGTTTGGGTGACCAAGAGGACCGTGGTAGCCAAACCAGGCGATGCCATACCAGCCAGGCTTGCATCAGCCCTATCCAAGTTGGGCATGAAGCCCATCAGATCCTATCTCAGACCCAAGTGCGCCTGGTACGACGGATCTATCTTGGAGGGGAGCATACTCGAGACGAGCCTCGACGAGATAGCAGCGCAGCTCACGTCTTCTTGGAACGCAGGGATCGCGCTGGCTGTTGCAGCGAAGATATTCATGAAGGATAGCGTGTCCGTGCTCTTGACCCGAGCGGGGGCCGAGGCAAGGGCTCTGGCAAAATCCACCTCGTTCACAACGCCAGAATCAATGACTTCCTCAATCGCGGCCGAGAAGAACGAGGCGTCTGCCCCGAAGTCCGGCTCGCAGACCAAGTGAAAATAGGGTTTAAATAGTGCGCACCCGATGCGCTTCGAACGAAATGTCCGAGTACATCCACGCCGCTCTGATTCTCCACGCGGCCAAGAAGGAGATAACTGAGGAAGGATTGGAGAAGATCATGAAGGCCGCCGGAGTTGAACCTGACGCACAGAGGATCAAGATGCTTGTTTCCACTTTGTCCGAGGTGAATATCGACCAGGCGCTCTCGGCTCAACTCGTCGCGGCGTCGGCCGCAGCTGCTCCTGCCCAGCCGTCCAAGCCAGGCGAGAAATCGAAGGAGGAGGCCAAGGCGGAAGAGAAAGAGGAAGTGGCCGGGCTGGGCGCTCTGTTCGAGTAGCCCCACTCAGATCTTGGCGCCGCAGTTGTAGCAGTAGAGACTATTGTCCGGATTCTCAGCACCGCATCTTGAACAGATTCTGACCTTGGCCGGCTGGGGCCCTTTTGGGGTCGCCGTAGCTGCCTTCTCCGGTGATGGCTTGATTTGAACAGGCCTGACGCTCGGGATGGGTGAGGAGGGTTTCTCCGCGGGTTCTAAGCTGCCCAAACTGGGGGTAGCACTTGGCTCAGCGGAAAGCTCCCTTGGGATGGTCTGTCTCACCTGCATCAGGGCTGAAGAGAGTTTGTTTGCGTCCTCGTTTATCGAGGTAAAAGAGGATGTCACCAGCTTGTCGAACTCCTCGATGTTCTGCAATCTCATCATGTAGCTGGCGCGATTGACTTTGTACTGATCCTCAGCAATGGATCCGATTGTGAACCTGACCTCAAGGCCCTCAAGGTTGCGCCTCAGCTCTCTGTCCTCCTCCTTCATTGTCTCAAGCTTTGCCTCTACGGCTTTCCTCAGGTCGTTGACCTTCGGCACAAAGGAATTGTACCTATTTGCGATCTCGTCAAGCACTTCCTTGAATATCGGATCACTGACTTTGCGCTCCTCTCTTAGCGAGAGAAGCCTCTCAAGTCGCTGTCTCAGTTTCTGAGTCTGCTTCGCGGTCGATTCGACCTCGATACGCAGCTCGTCCTCGCTGAAGAAATCAAAACTCAACTTTGACCTACTAAAGAGCCCCGCTTCGTATATAAGAATACGCTCACTGAACCGCATGAGGGCACCTGAGGCCAGACCTTTCTGAAGTAAGATATGGTGGGCCGGGCCGGAGTTGAACCGGCGACCTTCTGCGTGTCAGGCAGATATCCTAACCAACTAGACGACCGGCCCGCGTGAGCTCGGCACGCGTTTGCGCGTTACCGGTTTAAAAGTTAATCCGAGGTCAGGAGGAATCCCTGAGGAACTCAACGGTCTCTCTCGCCTCTTTGTCTCGGCTGAAGTATTCTCTGGCCGGGCGGAGCCTCTCGATCAAGAAGTCGGCCACAGCAACCTTGAGATCAGCGGGATGCAGTTGGCCAGCTGAATATGCGCTCTCGACTTCCTTGTACGAACCGTACGTGACGTCCCCGCCGAACTTCGATGATCTGGACACGGCGAGCTGGTCCCTCTCTCTGAACACTATGTACCTCACGATGTCCAACACAGGGTTGTACTCGATTTCCTTGGGCGGCGCAAAGGCCTTCCTGATCTTCTCACTTATCTCCTCGGGTGAGTCGAAGATGAAGATCGCACTTTCTGGGCGTGACTTGCTCATCTTCGCTCCGTGGATCATCCGGGTCTTCCTCTCTTCTCCAGCCGACGAATCCCAACCGGGCGGAGCGCTCAATCCCTGCAATATGTGATGATGGACGCAGACTGGCTTGTAGAACCCGAGCTTTGGGCCGATCTCCCTCGCAACAACGTTTGCCTTCCTTTGATCCATGCCGAGCTGGCATATATGGGCCTCTAGGTGGAATATGTCAGCTACCTGCATCGGGGTGTAGAACAAATCGGATACTCTCTTCGCTCCAATCTCGTCACGCCCCATTATCTCCATCGTCCTCCTTCCCCTGGCTATTGTCATCTCCTTCGAGACTCGTACGACCTTCTCCCAGTAGTGAATGTCGTCGTAGACCTCGTCGGGCCAAATGAACTCAACCTTGTCGACTGGGAATCCGAGAGCCTCCCACGACTTTACGAAATGCTCCGCTGATTTTCTGATGGCCACGAGATCTCCTCTGAGTTTGTTGTTGATGAACGCATGCCACGTCGCCAATAGCGCTTTGAACCTTACCCCCGCGTTCACGAAATCTTCTATCTTGTACCCGCATATCAGACCAGTTCCCAAATGGACCAAGCCTGACGGCTCCCATCCATCGTAGGCGACGGGTCTGTCGTTCGTCTCAAGCAGTTCCCTAAGTTCTTGTTCTGTCAGAACCTCTTCGGTCGGTTGTCTCGTGATGAGTTCGATTCTCGTATCTATGTCCATGACCTCATGAACCGGCTCGTTGCCTCATTATAAACGGTTCGGGTCAGGCCTCAAGGTCTTTGCCCATGGTCTCGCGCGCGGCGACGATTATGACCGCAGCTGAGATCAACTGGACTATGGAGAATGCCAGAAAAGCCGTCTCTTGATTCCCGTAGGCGAGCAACGCCCCCAAGAAGTATGGACCGACTATGCTCCCGATCCTTCCGACCGCGTTGGCCCAACCGGCCCCGGTAGCGCGTATTGCAGTCGGGTAGAGTTCGGGCGTGTAGGCGTAAGTCACTCCCCAAGCTCCCAGATTGAAGAACGAGAACAGGATCGCCCAAAGCATCGCATCCTGCTGAGTGACGGCATGTGCGAGCATGTAGCTGGCCAATCCGGCACCTCCCATGTACACTGACAGCGTGATCTTCCTGCCCGTCTTTTCGATCAACAAAGCTCCGGACACGTACCCTGGGATCTGAGCGAGCGTGATCAGGACGCTGTTGAACAGTGATGAGGTCAAGCTCAGCCCCTTGGTCTGAAGCAGTGTTGGAAGCCAGAGGAACGTCCCCCAGTAGGCGAGTGCAATGGCGAACCAATGCACCCATAGCATGGAGGTCGCTTTCCTGTACTTGCTGCCGAACAAGTCGGAGATCCCGACCTTCGTCGTCTGCTTCTTTTCTGTCTCTGTCAGGCCGTATTCATCCCTGAGCTTTCGAGACAGGTCGCCCTTCCCTTTTGAATCCAAGAACATCGCGGACTCAGGCACGAGGACAAGAGCTACCGGTATCGCCAAGAGAGTCGAGAAGCTTGATGCCATGCTTACCCTCCAGCCCATCTGCGGCACCACTAGGAATGACACCAGAGAGGCGATCACCCACCCGACGGACCAGGAGCTCTCGGCGATGGCGACTGCCCTCCCTCTCTGCTTGGCTGGCATGTATTCCGTGAGCAGGGTGCTGCCGACAGCCATGTACGCAGATGCGCCCATGCCACCAAGGAACCTTAGGACCAAGATCTCAGGTGTGCTTGACACAAACGCCGCCAAACCTCCGAACACTCCCATGAGTCCAAGTGCGCCAATGATGATCGGTCTCCTACCTAGGTAGTCAGCAAGGTACCCCAGCAGCAGCGCCCCCACCAACATGCCTGCGGGCCAGGCGACCAATATCGCACTCTTGTCAGCAGTCCCGAGACTGAGTTCGTTCGCCATCGGTGTGAGTGAGAACGATATCAGACCTGAGGCGTAGGCATCAAGTGCCCAGCCAAAGAACACTGCCAAGAAAATGAACCATTGTTTCCTGTTCAGCTCGAGAAAACCCATGTGTTGCTCCACCGAGCGTGTGACGGCCGTTCTTAACCTTGACGATAAAAGGGACAGGCGAGGTGGACCGGGAGGGACTTTCGGTTCTGGGCTCTCGAACCCCCGACCTGCCACACGCCAAGCGGCTACTCTACCAACTGAGCTACCGGCCCACTCTCGATAGCGACCGCGCGTTCCCTGTGATAAGCTTTTATGCGAGTTGAAAAAGGAGGACTGCTCTGCATGGACGAGGACTCCGAGGTCGAACGCATCAAGGCGAAGAAAATCGAATCGCTCCTGAATCAGAAACCTACGAGTTCCGCAGAGGAAGGGCAGGACGGCGTGATAGATATCAGTGACACGGACTTCGCGCCGAAGATACTCCATGGAACTCTGCCGGCCATCGTTGACTTCTGGGCCGCTTCGTGTCCTCCTTGCACAGCGATGGAGCCTGTCTTTCGCAGGATCGCATGCAAGTACAAGGACAAGATGGTGTTCGCGCGCCTGAACACAGACGAGAACAAGTCAACCGCCCGCACCCACTTCGTGAAGAGCATACCCACAATGATGATCTTCAGCAGCGGGGAAGAGAAAGGACGAGTGGTGGGGTTAGTCAACGAACTGGAGCTGGAAACGGCGATAATCCCTTATATATCAGGCTAGCCGCAACCGGTCCGAGATTGCCCCAGAAGGCCAGACTGAAGATAATGAGCCCAAGCCTTGAAAGCCTGAAGGGCTTGGAGAAGAGCGTTCTAGAGGTACTGAAGGAGTCGAAGGTCAATTTCTCAGGCCCGATTCCGCTCCCGACCAAGGTGCTGAAGATCACAACCCAGAAGAACCCTAGTGGCCAAGGTACAATAACTTGGGACAAGTTCGAGATGAGAGTGCACAGGAGGGTGTTCTACTTGGACGCTGGCGACAAGGCGCTGAGGCTGCTACTCAGGGTCAACCTGCCAGAGGACGCCAAGGTTTCTCTCGATCTCTTCTGAGATTCAAGTGGCGGGCTCTGTAACTCGAACTCTTAAATGCCCGAAGGCCACAATTGATCATCACATGATAGACCCCTCCATCTTGAGGGCCATATTCCCCGTGGGTGGCGAGGCCAAGAGGCTGCGGCCGTTGACTCTGTCGGTCTCCAAGGCTTGTGTCCGCCTGCTCAACAGACCGATCATAGAGTTCTCGATGGAAAGCCTCTCAAGACAGGGGATCAGGAACTTCATATTCGGCGTGAAGGGTTACCTGAACTACAGGTCTCTGTTCGATTACTTCAGGGAGGGCATGGGTTTCTCCGCCTACTACGGCATCGAACCCCGGGTTCACATAAAGTATCAACCTAACATACCAGATGTGGGTAGCGCGGACAGCATCGGCATAAACTTGGAGTACTACGACATTCAAGGTCCTGTCCTCGGTGTCCAAGGGGACAGTCTTTTCGATGTCAATCTGCAGGACATGCTGTCCTTCCACGAGAAGAAGGACGCTGCCATGACAATAGTGCTCACGCCAGTCGAGAGGACGGAGGAGTACGGAGTGGCCGACCTCGAAACGGACATGAGGATTCGAAGGTTCGTGGAGAAACCATCGACTGATGAGGCCCCGAGCAAGGTCGCGAATACGGGTCTCTACCTTCTGTCCCCGAGAATAAGGGAAGTGTTCAAAGGAGAAGGGGTACGTCAGATCATCAAGAAGAGGAAGCGGCTTGATTTCGGCATGGACATGATTCCGTACTTGGTGGATGAGGGCTTTCCCGTGTACGGGTACGTCCTGAAGGGCGCTTGGTTCGATGTCGGAACACCTGAGAGATATCTTAACGCCATGGTGAGCGTCCTGAACGGTGGATTGACAATAGTGCCAGATCTTGGGAGCCGGATAGATCGAGAGAGGAGGGTCTACATCCAAGGGACGAGCAACGACTCCATCAGAAGAAGAGAGAAGATGATGGAAGATATCAACAGTGGAAGAATACAAGTCCAGGGCTGCGCCCTGATAGGCAGACATACTGCCCTTGGCAACGGCACCACGCTGATCAACAGCAACGTTGACAACTTCTGCATCCTCGGAGAAGGCATCTACGTTGAGCGTTCAGCGGTTCTGGACAGGTGCTTCATCGGAGATGGTGCCACTGTACAGGGCAGCATAGTCTCACGGCATTCATATGTCAATTCTTCAAAGGCCCACCCGACTGAGATCTCCTCACTATCGGTCATAGGTGATGATGTCACCGTGGGGGAAGGATCAAGGATCATATCGTCGAAGATCTGGCCCGGCATCGAGGTGCCTGCAGGTTCGGTTCTGATAAGCAAGGAGATCAAGAGCTCGGAAGAGCTGCAAGTTGCCTTGAAATCCAAAATGTGAGCAACACTAAATAGGCAGGGTGATGGGTGAGGACGGAATGCGCTGGCCGTGCTTGCTCTTGATGGTGTTGGTGCTTCTTGAGCTACCGTGTCTGGAAGCCTCCGCTCCCGCCGTTCTGGGTCCAGAGCTGAGATACGATTGCGTGGTGGGAAACGACGGTTCCGCAAGCCTATCAGCTGTATTCGGGGACGCGGGAGCCATCGGGCCCCAGACCTTCTGGATGCTTGTGCCCAAGAACGAGAGCGAATACGGGACGACTGTAATCTCAGGAGATGTCAACGGGATGCAGATCACTGGCGCCTACATGCCCGGCGGAGGCGAGTATGTCTTCTACTCAAACCTGTCCGTTCAATACGTGGGGCCTCTTGAGTTCAACGTCAAATGGAACGTCTCGTACGCCGCACTCATAGTTGAACCAGACGCACTGTTCTTCTCTCCCGCAATTGCCTCCTCGCCCGGCACACGAATGGAATTCCGAGTAGCGCTTCCGAGCACGATGACTCAGGTCACGCAGACATCGGACGCGCCGATCTCCAGGGAGAACACGACGCTTGTCTTCGCTCCCACAAACCACGACAGGATTGGCATCTCCTTCAAGGTTTCTGGTTCTTCTGAGAACAAGCTGGTTGAGTCATCACGCTTTCAGTTCGACGTGCCAGAGAGATACGAGAGCATAGCCAAACGGCTCCTGTCGTTCTACGAGAACGCGAGCAGGACCTTGGACTTGCTGTTCAACACGTCGCTGAGCTCAGTGAAGGTCGAGTTCTTCGTCCCAGAATCGCTTGAGGACATCTCAACCGCCGGCTTCACCCCGATAGAGTCGGCCTATCGCTTGGGGACTATCTTCCTCAACATATTCTACGTCAGGACTGAGAAGGGTTACATGGAGGCGATAGCAGCCCACGAGCTGGTCCATCACTACCTCGCTGTGTCCGGGGTATCCCCAGATGTTCTCTGGTTCCACGAAGGTATGGCCAACTACATCGGCATCAAGATCTCGGAGCTGAGTGGCTTAGGCGGAGCAAGCATGGTGGACAGCTTGACGCAGGCGGCTTCCAGTATCATCGGTGGCAATCACACTTTCATTTTCTCTTGGACGACTGCACACTCCGACCAGAGATACACTCTCTATCAGCACTATGCCGTGGCCTATTGGTTGACCTCCACTCTAGCGCATGAGTTCTCCACGTCGAGCGACAGGTTCGTACAGGGACAGGTCTTCTTCACGTCACTCTTCACCAACATGAGGCGCCTTTCGATGAAGATCTCGGACAATGACGAGTTGGCTAGGATGATGTACGCTTCCGCGAACTTCTCGAAGGCCGCCTTCTCAACTCTGGTGTCTTTGGGTTTCAACGTCAAGCCTGTCTTCGTCCTGACAGGTGGGTCAACGTCTCAATCGGGTTCCGTGACCGTGTATCTGCTGGCCCTTATTCTGGAAAAGCCCATCAACTCTGCCATCGAGATCGCCGCGTCCAGCGACACATCGACCGCGCTGACGATGATGAACGAGACGAGCGACTTCGCCGCCAACTTCGACACTTCACTCTTGGTTCTTCTCCTGCTGATGGGAACCGCCGTGATTATGATGCTTCAAAAGGACGGTGGGCATCCCATCCCGCCGCCGATCTAGACCTACCCTTTGACAACTCCTATTGGTCTGAGCCTCGCCACCTTGGTCGCCAGCCCCAAGCGGTCGGACACATCCACCACGGCATCGACCGACTTGTAGGCGTCCGGTGCCTCTTCTGCGACCACGCCAATATCCGCTGCCACCAGCATGATGCCTTTGCTCTCGAGTTCTCTCTTCACTTCACTGCCTCTGTGTCTCCTCAGGGCTTCCGCTCTGCTCAGAAAGCGGCCCGCTCCATGGGCTGTGGATCCGAAGCTCAGCTCCATTGCCTTCTCGTTGCCCCTCAGCACCCAGCTCGCGGTTCCCATCGAGCCCGGTATGAGGACCGGTTGCCCGACCGCCCTGTACTTGCTGGGGATCATCGCGCTTCCGGGCGGAAAGGCCCTAGTGGCGCCCTTCCTGTGTACTACTACCTTCATGTTCTTCCCGTTGATCACGTGCTCCTCAACCTTGGCTATGTTGTGCGCCACGTCATACGTGACGTTGAGTCCCAGTTTAGCCGGGTCGGTCCCGAAGATGGCGCCGAAGCTCTCCCTTGTCCAATGCGATATCATCTGCCTGTTCAGGAACGCATAGTTGACGGCCGTCGCCATGGCACCCATGTAGTCCTCTGCCTCTCTGCTCTTGTTGGGGACCGCTGCAAGTTCCCTGTCAGGTAGGTTGATCCCATATCTGTGAGAGGCTCTCTCCATGACCAGCAGGTAGTCGGTGCAGACTTGGTGGCCATATCCGCGGCTCCCGGTGTGAATCAAGACCACGACCTGTCCCTTGTTCGATATGCCGAACGTCTTCGCCGTGCTCTCGTCCACGATGTCGTCAACTACGTCAACCTCGAGGAAGTGATTCCCGCTTCCCAATGATCCGAGCTGTGGCCTTCCTCTGGTCTTAGCGCGCTCGCTCACCTTCGAGGGGTCAGCTCCCCCCATCCTTCCGTTCTCCTCTATGAATTCGCTATCCTCGGCCCAACCGTAGCCACGTTTGATCGCCCATTCAACCCCTTCGACCACGGCCCCGTTCAGCTCATCCGCGGTGAGGTGTACCTCGCCTTTGGACCCTAGCCCAGACGGAATCCTGTTGTACAGCATCCGCAGCAGGTCGGCGAGCTTGGGTCTCATGTCCTTCTCCTCCAAGCTCGTGGTCAGCAGCCTGACGCCACAGTTGATGTCGAATCCCACCCCGCCCGGACTCACCACTCCATCCTCATACGATGTTGCGGCGACTCCTCCGATCGGGAATCCGTACCCCTCATGTCCATCGGGGAGCGCGATGCTGTACTTCTGCACGCCCGGGAGAAAGCTCACATTGACGGTCTGCTCCATCGTCTTGTCCTGTTTCATTTTCTGAAGCAGTTCAGCGTCCGCGTAAACCCTAGCGTTCACCCTCATGCCTTTCTTGTAGCTCTGAGGTATCTCCCAGATGTAGTCGGAGACCTTGGTAATCGGACCAGAAAACATCGCAAGGCAAACTTCGATGCTCTCTATTTAAGGATAAGAAGGGCACATTCGAGGCAAAAAAGGGTAATATATCGAGAAAGGGACCCATACAGCCGCAGAAACAGGAGAGGTGTTCGAATGTCTGAAGAATTTCCCTTTTCGGCCATGCACAGACTGCTGAAGCGAGCAGGGGCCGAGAGAGTAGGTGAGGACGCCGCCACTGAGCTATCTAGGACCTTGGACAACATCGGTCTGAAGATCTCGAAACAGGCGGTCGAGCTGGCCGCCCACGCTGGCCGCAAGACCGTCAAGGCCTCAGATATCCAGATTGCGGCGAAGCCCTACACTGAGTGACAACTCACTAGATGTCCAGAAGGACCGTTACGGTAGCTCTATCCTTGCGGACACGGACCTCCATGTTGTGGTAGGTGACCGCTTTCACATGCGTCCCTGATCTGTGTCTTGAGGGATCGTAGAGGTCTCCCTTGGCGGCGCCACGGAGGCGCAGTTTGCCGCGCCTCATCTCTATCTTCCCGTCGAACTCTTTGAACAGGAAGGATTCCGCGTCAAAGAGGTAGATCAGTTCCCCGAGCCAGAGGTAGACCAACTCTTCAACGTCTACTGCTTCGACCGAGATCTTCCTACGCTCCTCGGCCTCTATGGCCTCCGGGTTCCTCACGAGAACCGATGCCAGCCCCATGCCCAAGCCTATGAGCGCGTCCAGCAGATCCTTGCCGCTGGCCTTGACGTACACGTCCGACACATGGTCCAACAGCTCGTACTTGGGCAACTGAACGCTTCATCCCGTACCCAGAGACTTATTGGTCTTCCAGTGAACGAGGACGTGGCGCTTCGGAGCGTTTGTGAGATCGGTGTCATTGATGGCGCCGGGAGGAGGACTCGAACCCCCACGACCCGCAAGGGGTCACGGGCTCTTTCGACAACTCAAGGCCCGCGCATTATCCATTCTGCCATCCCGGCGCGATAGTTCCACATCGGTTGAGTCAGACCAATAAAGGATTTTAGGGGCGTGTCCCTCGCTAGATGCCAATGGCCGAGGACCGGGAGCTGGAGCGGATCAAGAGGGAGAAGATGCAGAGGTACGCGGAGAAGGCCAAGCACGCGCAGCGGGAGGCCACCAAGCCTCAGACCGAGGAGAACATTGACGACGTTGTGTACTCCTTCTTCTACGACAGGGCCTCTGAGGTCATGAGGGCCGCGGAACTCCAGTATCCGCCCCAGGCGGAGGCGGTCAAGACCGGACTCTACAAGATGATCAAGAGCGGAAGATTGGCGGACAAGGTAGATGGCGGAACCCTGCTGACCCTGTTCAGGACCCTGGGTATCCCGGTCCATGTGGACACCTCGGTCAAGTTCGTGGAACACGGAAAGGTCAAATCGCTAGCCGACAAGCTGTCTGAGTCTTGGTCAGACTAGCGTCGCTCGTCTCACTTGCTTGTCGTCTCTGACATCAGGATCGTTCCGCGCGGTCCCGACTCCAGAACCTCGACGGCAGTCTTCTCGGTTTTCTTCGGAGAACGCAACACTGGGATCACGATAGCTACGCTCACCAAGTGTGCGATGGCAGCGATTGCGAAGATCCACACACTGCCCGCCACATCTGCAATCACACCGCCGATCAAGGGTGCCAGAGAAGCAGGGAAGGCCCTCAGGACTCCAGCCAGTGCCAGATAGGTGGGCCTCTTTTCTTCGGTAGCAAGTTCCATGATGGCGGGAGCCCAGGAGACCATGAGTCCGCTCATGAACGCTCCGGTCAACGCGAAGGCCACGCAGAAGCCGATCACGCTGTTGGAGAATATCGTGACCATCGAGGAGAGCGCTCCAAGCAGGCCCCCCACCGCTATCACGGAGACGTGCCCCTTCGTGTCCCCCAGGTGCGCCCAGATGATGTTGCTCAGGACCTGCGATGCGAAGTACACCGCAGTGTATATCCCCAACACTTCCCCTCCGCTCTCAACTGCTTTCAGCGCATGAGCCGTCAGAAAGGCCGGACCCATCGTCGTTATCCCTGCTACAACAGTGGCCAAGAGAAACTTGGTAAATACGCTGTCAGAACGGAGCACGTCCGGGAGAGATTGTAGATACTGAGAGAGGTTTCTTTCCTCATTGTTGACTGTTGACTCGGGTTCCTCCACTATCCACAGCGCAACGTACGAGATCATGGTCAACAGGAATGTCGCAAAGAAGCAAGCAGCATAGCCCAAGGGAAAGGCAAGGGTGTCTATCAGCAGACCGGCGGCCGCCCCTCCAACCACGCCCAACATCGTGGCTATGAAGTTCCCGGTCCCAAAATACAGGCCTCTCTTGCCCTCGGGCACGACCTTCGCCACCAAATCGTACCAAGGTGGAGCGGTCACACCAGCCGATATGTTCACCGCGGCGTACGCGAGAAAGAACACAAACAGAAGCGCCGGGCTGCCAACGCCAGACATCAGGGCGGTGAAGAATCCCAAGAGCAGCCAAGGGATTCGCTCTCCCAGCGTGTACAACAAGATGAACCTCTTTCTCGTCCTCATTTTCTCGACGTAATGAGTGACGAATATCTGAGGAATGTTGAAGCCAAGCACTGCGACCGTGGTCAGCAGGCCTATCAGAAGGTTCGAGCCGGACAATCTCGCGACAAACGCTGGAAGTATTGTAACGCTTGAGACGAAGCTCAGTCCGAAGCCGTACGCTCCGAAATCCGCAACTAGGGCTAGGAAGCTTCGCCTCGAATACTGCTTGGCTGGCTGAGTCATGTCCATCTCGCCCTTGGTCCGCTTGGTCAGAGTCCTCCATTTAGATGTTGGGTGGGTTCATCACATAAAAGCCCAGACATATACAATACCGCATTGCGTTACAAGGAAGACTGGAACGAGTCCAAGGAGCGCATGGCCGCGTGGTGGGAGGGAGAAACAACTGACAGACCTCTCATTCAGGTTCTGACTCCAAGGGATCCTGAAGAGGGCTCGGAGCAGCATCCTTGGATTGGTTTTGACAATTGGGAGTTGGCCAGGCATCCAGACGAACCAGATTCAGCAATAGACGCATTCGAGAGTTGGTGCTCACAGACTCACTTCGGAGGGGAAGCATTCCCGAACTTCTGGATCAACCTCGGTGCAGGTATCATGGGCGCCTATCTGGGCGCCGAGGTGAAGTTCGAGACCGACACGGTCTGGTTC
>Ga0315279_10001355_pt1 | contig 41128 bp, 28 predicted proteins | sample YL17G06_20_MG_FD_203694 | JGI IMG/M metagenome (GOLD analysis project Ga0315279, IMG submission 203694) | Sediment microbial communities from Yellowstone Lake, YNP, Wyoming, USA - YL17G06_20 | ecosystem: Environmental > Aquatic > Freshwater > Lake > Sediment | place: USA: Wyoming | collected...
GATCCTGGCACGGGCCTTGGTCGCAATCCAGTAGGATCAAGGCGTTGAGCACCTTCTGGCTGCGGTGCGTTCCGCGAGTGGCGATCCTCTGGAGCATGTCACGTTCTTGGCTATCCAATGTCACTTTGTACCTGATCAACGGCATGTTTCTTCTCCCAGTTGGTCTGGGAGAAGCATACGCCTATTTTTACGACATTTCAAGATTGACTTCACACTAGGCAGAATCCATGCGACAGGACACAGATCGCGGTCACTAGTAGTGAGCCCGAGCGGAATGCAGTCGCGCCCTGCAGCCGCCGCAAGCGTTGGAAGCAGGCGGGCCATCGGCCATAAGGCTGAAAGCGGAGCCAATTCTGAATGGGTATGTCGAACCCGTTTCGCGCGGACTCAATCACCAAGGTCCTGCGCCTCTGAACCGCAGCCTCAAGGGCTCCACGAAACGCCGATGCACCTCACGAACACCCACAAACTCGGCATCGGGTTTGAAGAACAAAAGGGCTTCCTCCGTGGCGAAGATCGTTCCGGGGGCAATGGCGGTATTCTGGTCTTCGGCGGTCTGGCGTGCGCCAAAGGGGTAGACCATCGGCCTGGACCAGTAGGTAAAGCCCCATCCGTAATTGGCGAGGTAAGTGCATTGAACGGCTTGGGGGATGGGATTGCCAAGACGGTTGCCCGCGAACTGGGACTTGCGCAAGGTGGCGAGGCCGTAAGCGCGTGCCGCGTGATATCCCGCTACCCAGGGCACATCGCGGTCGAGTATGGCAAGGGCTCCAGAGGCCACCCCTTCGAGGTTCGCGCTGCCTTCCGCGTCCCGGTGCGCGTTGACCTCGACGCAGGAGACGCCGTCTCCGTCGGGCCAGGCGTAGTGGGTGAACACGTCGTTGAACTTGCCGTCGGCGTCCTTGTCGTTAGGGCCGTCCTTGTGACTATGGCTGACCACGATCTCGCCCATGCGCACGGCCCGCGCCGATCGGGCCGCCGTGAATTCCATGGTGGATGAAACGACGACATAGGGCACGTGCGCGTAAAAGGTGTAGGTGATCGAGACGATCACGTCCGGGTACTTCTGTAGTGGTCCCCAGCGATGATAGCGCAAGGCTATCGGACCGGAGTCGCATCGCTGATTGGGCGGCGCCAGCCAATCGTAGTCGTGGTCCCAGCTCTCCGGTGGGCTCCAGACGTCCACGCCGAAATGGATGGGAGGCCTTTGGGCGAAAGACATCGTGTCCGCCTCGGGGCTGTCCGACAATCGGGCGGTGGCTATGGCGCCGGACTTGCCGTCCAGGCGCACGGCGTAATACTCGTTGCTCACCTCAAGGCTTGGCATCACGCCTGTCATGCGCAGCCCGTTGCGTTCAACGGCCCCGGGCAGGTTCTTAGGCGTCTCGTTACCTGCAGGCAGCCCCCAGAACAAGCGATAGGTGACGTTCCCGCGCTTGGGACACGATGCGAGGAAAACGATGTTGACGCTCTCGACGGGCGCTGCCGTGGGGGTCTCGCCCGACCGCTCGTTCCCCAATTCAACTTGAGAACGAGATCGGACCTCGCCGATCAACTGGTGCGGAACGACAACGCCCTGGCCCTTACCTTCCAGGCACACCACGCGGATGTGTTCCTGCCAGGGCCTTGGCGGGTCGGCCGACACGCTCAGCGTGATTTCAACGGGTTCATTTTCCCGCTGAAGGCCTGCCGTCTCCTCAAGTGTGTAGTCGTAGTGAAAGGCGAAAAGCAAATCCCATCCCGTGATGTCCATGGCGGCGGCCGGCCCAGAGGCGAACCACACGATGACAAGAGGGGCGAGAAATGCGACGCGCATCCGGCTTACATAGAATATTGACATCATAGTCCCTGTCCCGAATGGCACTAAGATAAGATACAATCAATCGGCGGAGTTGCCTATTAGCCCGCTTCAGCGGGCTCCTCTTTGCACCCTCCTTCAGGTGGGGTGGAAGCGATGAGCCATGCGCAGGAGGGCGCTTCAGCGTCGCTTCTCGAAACGCTTCAGCAAATGGATCGGGCTAAAGCGGATCGAAAAGTCACGCTTAAGCGCGCTAAACCTTAGAGCAGCTCCAGACCACCCCGGTTGAAACCGGGGGCAAAGAGGAGCCTGCTGAAGCCAGGCTCATGAAAGCTCAGCGCCCTCGATCCTTATCTTAGTGCCATTCGTCCCTGTCTCTCCATTACGGCGTGTAGCCGAGTTCGACATGTTTGGCCAGCGCTTCTAATCCTATCGTGTTCACTGTGTTGGTTTCGAGGAGGACCGGCACGAACCGGATTGCGTTCCACGTGACGCACCGAGATCAACAAATGCGCATCATCCAGCCCGCACGAGAAGAACCGCCCCTGCCACAACCGTCCCGTCAGCCCCCGCGCCCAGTTCACGTGCTGCGCATTGCGCAAGTGCACCGGTTTCAGCGCCCCGGCCAGCGACTACGCCGTGCGCGGGATTACCACCAGATGCACATGGTTCGTCATCAAGCAATACGCCACGACGCCCATGGCGTGTTGTTCCGCGTATCTCCGAAGCAGGTCCAGATAGACGCGCCGGTCCCTGTCCGAGAAGAACACATCCTCCCGCCGATTTCCCCGTTGCGTGACGTGGTACGGGATATCCGGCACCACCATACGAGCGACCCTTGGCATGCATTAAGCCTACGCCATCTTCTCACCAAGGACAAAATAGCGGTAGCGTCCCGAATGGCACTAAGATAAGGATCGAGGGCGCTGAGCTTTCATGAGCCTGGCTTCAGCAGGCTCCTCTTTGCACCCGGTTTCAACCGGGGTGGGCTGGAGCTGCTCTCAGGTTTAGCGCGCTTCAGCGTGGCTTTTCGGTCCGCTTTAGCCCGAGGCATTTGCTGAAGCGCTTCGAGAAGCGACGCTGAAGCGGGCTAATAGGCGACTCCGCCGATTCATTGTATCTTATCTTAGTGCCATTCGGTAGCGTCCCCGTATTTACACGTATTTACATTCAGCTTGGACCATCGATGAGTTTCTTGACCATACGGGTTCTTGACAAAGTCACCACAACTGTGGTAACATAACCACAAGTATTGAAAACATCGGAGGCGGCCATGCACAAACTGCCGGAGCTTACCAAGGCCGAATGGCTCATTATGAAGTGCTGCTGGAAGAAGGGGAAATGCACCGCGCGCGACGTGTATGAGGAGACGCTCAAGCAGAAGGCGTGGCGGTACCAGACGGTGAAGACCATGCTCGATCGCCTTGTACAGAAGGGCTACGTGAAGATGAGTAAGATCGGCCCGATCTGCCTGTTTGAGCCCGGCGTTTCGCAAACGCGGGTGATGGGAAAGGCGTTGGATACGTTTGTGGGAACAGTGCTGGATGGGGCTCTTGCGCCGGTCTTCGCTCACCTGGCAAAAGGGAGGAAGCTGAGTCAGGAGGACATCGAGTCCTTGAAGAAGCTCGTCGAACAACACGAGGAGGACTTGGACAAATGAATGCTCTCTTAAGTGCCGCGGAGTGGTGGTCCGGGATGCTATGGGCGTTAAGCTGGCAGATCGTGGTCCTGGTGGGAGTGGTCTGGCTGGCCTCTCTGCTGTTCCTGCGAGCCTCACCCAATTTCCGGTATTGGCTGTGGTGTATTGTGCTGGTCCGGTTGTGCATTCCGGCAACGCTGGCGCTTCCCGCGGGAGTCAGCGGCGATGTCCGGCGCGTCGTGGAAACCTCTGCGCCGATGGTCCTTCTTGCGGCGCAACGGACAGTCATGTCACCGGTGGCGCCGCCACCCGAAACGGGTGATTCGATACCCGTGGCAGTGAGTACCCACGATCCGGAACGTTCGTCAAAGACACGTGTCGTCCCGGGAGAACTTCCAGAGTTGTCGCTCAACACGAAACTCGCGTTAGGGTGGACCGTCGTTTCCCTGGGTCTGGTGCTCCTAGTGGTCGTGAAAAGCCTCCGAGTGCGGCGCATGCTGCAAGGTTCGCCCGAAGTCACACGACCGGAACTGCTCGAGCTGATCGATTCGCTTCGGTCGAGGTACTCGATTGGACGTACGGTGCGCGTGCGGATGTTTCCCGCGGCGCAACCTTCGCAAGGCCCGGCCGTAGTTGGGGTAGTGCACCCTACGATTCTGTTGCCGGCGCAAGTGGCTGAACACTGGAGTCTCGACGAACTCGAACCGGTGTTGCTCCACGAACTGGCCCACGTCAAGCGGTGGGATCTGCTGATCAACCTAGTCCAGATCATCGTCCAGGCGGTGTACTTCTTTCATCCCCTCGTCTGGTTCGTCAATGCGCGCATTCGGCAGGAGCGCGAATTGGTCTGCGACGATCTGGCCGTGCTGTACACGGGCGGACGCTGCAAGCGATACAGCCAGAGTTTTGTGCGGGTGTTGGAGGAGACCTCGAGTGACGCGCGTTTCCTGCCCGTGGCGAGCGTGGGCATGACGGAGCGCCGAAAACCGTTGGCGCGCAGAGTCCTTCGCATGATGAGCAAGGATTATCGCGTTTACCGGCCACTGGGATGGCTGTCAATAGTGCTGTTATTACTCGTATCCGCGGCCGCCATTGCGGTCGCTGCGGAACGGGTCGGAAACATGGCCTCGCCGGACGGGGCCGATCCCACCCCTACCGGCTCGTCTAAATACAATGGCCTGAAGCTGCAGCGCGAGATCAAGCTGGAGGGCCGTCCACGTCCAAACGGGCATGCGTCGGTGAGCGGAAAAGTCGTGGATGCCGCCACGGGCGAGCCCGTAGCCGGATCGACCATGATGATATTGCGCCAGGACACGCTGGACGGGATTCTCCTCGAGGTGGCCGGCGATGGTTCCTTCGTGTTCAAAGATATTCCCGGGGGCTCGTATCTCTTGCAGGTGAGCATGGCGCCGGATCATGTTACGGGTCCGGGACAGGTCGGACTGACTCCCTTCACGCTTGGCGAGAATGAGCAGAAGCAGGACATGGTCTTCAAGGTTCGGCGCGGATGTAGCATTTCCGGGCGAGTCATCACGGAAGACGGCAGCCAATTGCCGGCCGACAAGGCCCTGGGCGTCATCGCGTGGAAAGAACTAGCGTCCGGGACAGTTGGTACGTACAACTATCGGCCGGTAGGTTCAAGCCATATCGATACGAAGGATGGGTCCTATCGTCTCAGTGGATTGGACGGCCAGCCCGTTTACGTCCAGTTCACGGACTCGACCCCGGAATTGAGGGATGACGGCTATCCGCCCGTGTACGCGCCGGGTACGTTCTCGCGCGACGAGGCTCAACGGGTCATGTTCGACAAGAACGGTGAAACCGATGTCAAAGGCGTGGACATTAAGTTGCGCAAGACCGGCGGGCTTGTCCTCGAAGGCGTCGTGAGCAGCCGGGACAGGGGCGAGCCTATCCCGAAGACGCTGGTGGTCGTTGCACACCAGGACATGGCGTTCGATCGCGCCACGACGTATACCGATGCGCAGGGCCATTACCGGCTTGAATGCCTGGGGGCCGGTGAATTCCAACTCCTCGCCGATGCCACGCCCCAAGGATTTGTCCGAACACGGAAGTACGTGACTCTGGTTGACGACACGCCCGTCACGCAGTTGGATCTGACGCTCATGACCGGCGCGGCCATATCAGGTTCGCTCGTGCAAGAAGACGGTTCTCCGTGGCACACGCAACGGTTCAAGGCATTCGGCTTCATGCAGGTCCTAGGAGCCAAGGCCGAGAACGGCTCGTACAGTGGAGTCTGGAACAAGTATGCGCAAGGCCGGTTGGAGACTGCGGCCACCACTTACTTCACGGGCGAGGGCGATTGCAGCCAAAGCGCGATGAGCTTCGTGGACGACAGTTCGTTTGTCGTCGAGGGGTTGATGCCCGGCCCGGTGATGTTTGGCTTCAACCCATACACGGACGGAAAGAAGGTTCTCCGAATTAACTACAAGGGAAAGGACGTCATGCGCGATCGCCTCAAGGTCGAACCGAAGCAGGTCGTGCAAGGCGTCGAAATCGTGATCGGCGACACAAAGGCTGAGGGCAATGCCAAGCAGGACACACGGGATGATTCGGCACTCCGCGCTCGGTGCGTGGACAACCTGAAACAGATGGGGCTGGTGTTCAAGATGTTCAGTAACGAAGAGAAGACGGGAACCTTCCCGGCGCTCTCTTCTGAGCCGGGCCAGTTGATGTTCTCCGCCGATGCCAAGGCCAACGAGAATGTCCGGGAGTTCTATCCCGAGTACATAACCGATACGAGCGTTCTGGTATGTCCGGCCTCGGAAGAAGCCGCCGGATTGGACAGCCCGGAAGTCAAAGCCGACCTCAAGAAGCTCATTAATGACCACAGCTACGTCTACCTGGGTTACGCCGTGACCAACGACGCGGAGGTCAAGACGTTCGCCGATGCGTATCGGGCGCAAGTGGCCAAAGGTTCACCGCCGTTGGAAGATCTGCCCGTGGCCGAAGGGATGCAAGGTTCAGGCGGCGGCAGCACCCTCTACCGATTACGCGGAGGCGTCGAGCGGCGAATCGCCAAGAACGCGAACGATGACGCAGAGGCGGCAAGCGTGGCAGCGCAAATTCCAGTCCTTATCGAACGGCTGGGGCATCACGAGACAGAGGGTGGGAACGTGCTGTATCTGGACGGGAAGGTCCGCTGGGTCAGTCCCGGCGTGTGGCCCATGACCAAGGCAACAAGCGATGTGCTCAGCGAAATGATGTCGCTCTCAAAGAAGTAGGATTCACGAGCGCCACACAAATCCGGAAACAGGCGGAAACAGGGGACGCTTCCGGATGGCACTGAGTTAAGGCCTGCGCTACGTCCGCGGAATGGTACAGGACCGGGAAACTGCCCTGCGTAAGCATCTCATTAGCCTGGCTTCAGCAGGCTCCTCTTTGCACCCGGTTTCAACCGGGGTGGTCTGGAGCTGCTCTAAGGTTTAGCGCGCTTAAGCGTGACTTTTCGATCCGCTTTAGCCTGAGGCATTTGCTGAAGCGTTTCGAGAAGCGACGCTGAAGCGCCCTCCTGCGCATGGCTCATCGCTTCCACCCCTCCTGAAGGAGGGTGCAAAGAGGAGCCCGCTGAAGCGGGCTAATGGGCGACTCCGCCGATTGATTGTATCTTATCTTAGCGCCATTCGGGACGCTTCCCGTATTTCATGTTCCTTGGGCACTTTTCCGGGAGCGACCCGCTTTGCGAGAACGGACCGGACGGCCCAGCACGGCTTCCAGGAGGTTCAGGAACGCCGCACTTCCTAGCGGACGTCCGGTCGTCGTGTGGCGACGCAACGCCGCCACGGTGACATCGTCTTCTTCGGTCCGCAGCCACGCCGACCACTCGCCCACCTGCGCCGCCAGTTCCGATGCGTCCGCCAGCCACGGTTTACGGGCAAGCCCGCAGTGCGCCGCCGCACTCGACCACGGGTAGTCCTGCGCGCGTTCCGCCAGTCCCGCACGGACCGGATTGCGTTCCACGTAACGCACCGCGCTCAACAAATGCGCATCATCCAGCCCGCACGAGAAGAACCGCCCCTGCCACAACCGTCCCGTCAGCCCCCGCGCCCAGTTCACGTGCTGCGCATAACGCAGGTGCACCGGTTTCAGCGCCCCGGCCAGCGACTACGCCGTGCGCGGAATTACCACCAGATGCCACACGCGCAGATATTCTAGGAACATGAGGGGAACCGCGCGATACGTGAAGGCAAATGGAAACTGGTTGCCATTATAAAGGGCAGTGGGAGCTTTATGACCTTGAGGCCGACCGCACCGAACTTCGTAATCTTGCGAAAGAACAGCCGGAACGGGCTGCCGCGTTGAACAATGCGTGGGTCGAATGGGCCAACCGTTGCGGCGCCCATATTGGGAATGACACAACGTCTTCATCGGAAGAATGATAGTCCAGGCAACCGGACCTGACAAGAAAGGGGAATGTGGTGTCAAAGATTAGCCGTAGGCAGTTTGTTTAGCACTCTGCTCTCGCCACTGGCTTTACTGCTGGGCACCCATGCTGAATCCGCAGAAGGAAAGCCAGATGCAGATGTGGGGCATCGCCCGGACATCTTCTTCGCTGTTGCTGACGATTGGTCTTGCCCGCACGCGTCCGTCGCGGGAGCCAAAGGAGTCCGCACGCCCAATTTTGATCGTGTAGCGCAAGAGGGCGTCCTTCTTACGAACACCTTCTGCGCCGCCCCGCAGTGTTTGCCGAATCGCGCCGCCATACTTACTGGGCGCCATAATCTGGCAACTAGAAGAAGCGGGCGCCCACGGTAACCTCTTTCGAAACAAGCTCAAGGTATACCCGGGCCTGCTGGAAGGAGCAGGTTATCACATCGGCTTCACTGGCAAGGGATGAAGCCCGGGGAATTGGCGGGATGGCGGTTGAGCCCGGAATCCAGCTACGCGCTCGCAGGGTCATAATTGTCGTTGACTCTATATGCCGACACATGTTAATATCCTGACGCGCAGAAGATTATCGACTTGTGTTGGGGCGATAGATGATGACTACATCACAGGTGCCTGCCGCCTTGGCGGGCAAGCAGGGCGAGTTACAGCAGCGGGACGAGCTGCATCTCGATATTGCCCGCGAAATCTTACTCAAAGAAGGCTACCACAATCTCTCAATTTCTCGCCTGGCGAAAGCCACAGGGTTTGCCCGACCAACACTCTACGAGCGCTTCCATTCCAAAGAAGAGCTAGTCGTCGAGCTTGGACTTCGATTCCAGAGAGAGTTGGTGACATGCCTGAAAAAGGCAAGTGCCTTTCCGGGTCGGCCCCGTGAGCGGATGGTGGCCATAGGGGAGATGATACGGCATTACGCAGACCGATATGCTGACGACCTGTACATTTCGAATGTTAGTGGTACCAACATCGTGCTGGAGAAAGTCTCCCTCGATCTGCAAAGACAGCACGCAAAACTGGACAAGCAGATCTTCGACCTTGTGCGGGACGTCATTGACGATGCTGAACGCCAAGGGGACCTAGCTTTTCGCCCAGGAATGACGGCGCAGACGCTGACTTTTGCGCTCATTGCTTTGATTGACGGATTGGCCCTGGCTTTGCGCGGCTCCATCCCGTTGGATCAAGTGGGGATTGGCGATCCAATTGACGCACTTTACAAGAACGTGCACGTATTGTTCGATGGGTACGGCTGGCGGCCCCTTTACGACGAATGGGATTACGAGGATACAGAACGCCGTGTCGCTTCAACCGTGATTGCAGAAATGAAACGTGTGACATCCCAAAGGAGGTAGGTGATCAAACAAACTTATTGGCTGAACATCATCAAGTTCACGGTGAAGTGAGCTTGGCGAGGCATCGGGGGAAGTAGTCGAGAAGTCGCCGCGTTGACTGGAACCACAGGTTGGCCAAGCAGTCTCGGCGAGAGTCTTGGGACTGTCGCCGTTAGGTTGTTTTCGTGAAATCGGAACCAGAAAGGAGTAATGCCATGAGAAAGAAAGGGTTTACACTGATCGAACTGTTGGTCGTGATCGCCATCATTGGAATCTTGGCGGCGATCCTGCTGCCCGCATTGGCTCGGGCGCGGGAGTCGGCGCGTCGGGCCAGTTGCGCCAACAACTGCAAGCAAATGGGCCTCGTTTTCAAGATGTATTCGAACGAATCCAAGGGTGGGAAGTATCCGCACTTAACGATCTGGCGAGGCGGTGGTTCTGACCCGAGTGACTGCAGGTTTCTCAATTCCACCAACGAGCTGACCTGGAACGGCCCGTCCATATTCCCGGAGTATCTCTCGGACTACAAGGTTACCGTTTGCCCTTCGGCTGCCGGAGATATCGATGAGTACGAAGGGGGACGGTACAATTTCTTCCATGATCCCGAACAGGGCATTAATCCCTGCCGCTTCTCGGACTCGTCGTATAACTACCTGGGCTATGCCGTTTCCGACAACGATATCTATATCGACCCTGCGTTGCGAAACGATCCCAATAACGCACTGGCCAACATAAGAGCCGATGCAATTCAGGTGTTGGGAGAGTTCACAAGCTCCAACCCCGCAGTGGATGGGATTAGTGTCGTGGACAACGACATCACCGTGGGTGAAGTGACCATCTACCGTCTTAGAGAAGGCATTGAACGCTTCTTCATCACGGACATCAACAACCCGGCGGCATCCGCACTGGCCCAGAGTGATATCTGGATCTATTTCGATGGGGCGACCACGGACATTGCCCAGTATAACCATATTCCTGGCGGTAGTAACGTCCTCTACATGGATGGCCACGTAGAGTTCCTGCGCTACCCCAGCGATTCCCCGATAACCCGTGGTATCGTTGAGCTTATCTCAATAGCTGGTTAGTTAACAGAATCCTCATTGGGTCTCGGCCGGGAAGGGATTCCTTCCCGGCCCGAGGAATACTTACCGGCACGGGACACTCTGGTACTTATCAGGAGTGATAAGATGAGAAACTACGCGCTGAAAGGCTCGTTCAGCCGGCGAAGCTTCCTGATGTCCGGTGCCGGTTTGGCGGGTGCGGCTTGGATGACCCGCGGCGCCTATGGCGCCTCCAGCGGCACCCGGCGCCCGAATATCTTTTTCGCGATTGCCGACGATTGGTCTTGGCCGCATGCGTCCGTCGCGGGAGCCAAAGGAGTCCGCACGCCCAATTTCGATCGTGTGGCAAGAGAGGGCGTCCTTTTTACGAACACCTTCTGTGCCGCCCCGCAGTGTTCGCCGAACCGCGCCGCCATACTTACTGGACGCCATATCTGGCAACTCGAAGAAGCGGGCACCCACAGCAGCCTCTTCCCAAACAAGTTCAAGGTATACCCGGGCCTGCTGGAAGGAGCAGATTATCACATCGGCTTCACGGGCAAGGGATGGGGCCCGGGGAATTGGAGAGATGGCGGTTGGACCCGTAATCCGGCCGGCCCTGAATACAGTGAACGCAAGTTCGATTCGGTGCCGTGGAGCGGAATCAATCCGATTGATTATGCAGGCAATTTTGAGGCGTTCCTCGCGAAACGTCCCGAAAATGCCCCTTTCTGTTTCTGGTACGGATGCCACGAACCACACCGAAAGTATCAAAAAGGTTCGGGGGTCAAATCGGGAAAGAAACTTGAGGACGCCCCCGTGCCTGCGTTCTTGCCGGATGACACGGTTGTCCGAAGCGATCTGTTGGATTATTTCCTCGAAGTGGAATGGTTTGACATGCAGCTTGGCAAGATGCTTCGGAAGTTAGATGCGCTGGGTGAGCTCGAAAACACCATCGTCGTGGTGACAAGCGACAATGGAATGCCGTTCCCGCGCGCGAAGGCAAACCTGTACGAATACGGCGTGCGCGTGCCCTTGGCGATTCGGTGGGGAGAGCGCGTCAAACCCGGCCGCACGGCGGACGACCTAATAAGTTTCGTGGATCTAGCGCCGACCTTTCTCAACGCGGCCGGTGTGACGCCGCCAGCGGAAATGACCGGCAAGAGTTTTCTCGCGTTGCTTGCGTCCGGAACTCCCGGTCCCAATGAATACGTCCTCTTTGGTCGCGAGCGTCATTCGCATGCCCGGTACGACAATCTGGGTTACCCCGCACGCGCCATACGCACCCGCGACCACCTCTACATACGTAACTTCAAACCCGACCGTTGGCCCGCGGGCGACCCGGATGGTTATTACGACATAGACGATGGACCGACCAAGACCTTCCTGCTTGAGAACAAGGACAAGTATCCCGAGCTGTTAGAACTGGCGGTCGGAAAACGGCCCGACGAGGAACTCTACGCTGTCAGAGAATCCATGGACTGCATGAAGAACCTGGCCGGGGAGTCAGAACACCGTGAGACAAAGGAGAAGTTGAGCGCAAAATTGACTGCGGTCTTGAAGGAACAGAAGGATCCGCGGGCGCTCGGGACGGGCGATGTATTCGACGGCTATCCGCGTTTTGGTGCGATGCGGCCCGAGTTGGGCGGTTTTGCTAAACAAGGCGTCTATAATCCAAATTACCAGGAATCGAGGTTGCCATGAAAGGAACAAGGGCAAAAATGATGACGGGGCTAGCATCCATGCTGTTGCTGCTGAGCGGTATTTCCTCCGCGGGCATGGTGGATTACTTTACGGACAACGGATACGGCAATCCGGTCGCCACGATACAGCATCCGCGTGCCGAGTACTACAACGGGAAAACCTACATAGCGTATCAGGGACCGCACGAGGACCCCTACGTCTGCGCCTATGACCACGCGGCCAAGAAATGGTCGGGACCGGTGAAGGCCGGCGAGAACCCGATGGGAAAGACGCCGGACCCGGTGGATCCAAAAGGTCCCGACAATCACGGGCGGCCTGCGCTGATAGTAGATGGCAAGGGCTATATTCATCTGATCTTCGGCGGGCATGGCGGCTACCCGAGATTCGGCAAGAATGAGCTTGGTACACCTGGGAAAGGCAAGCAGACGCACGTGGTGACCAGCCGCCCGGAGGACATTTCTTCATGGGAGATTGTGGAGAATGTTGATCCCTTCGGCACATACAGCCAGTTCGTGAAAATGGACGACGGGGACATCTATCTCTTCTACCGGCACGGTTCGCACCAGAGCGACTGGGTTTATCAGAAGTCCACTGACAACTGCAGGACGTTTGCGCCGCCGGTGTCCGTCCTGAAACACAAGGCCCAGGAAAGCGATCCGAATCTACATGACGCCTGGTATGCGTGGTTCGAAAATGGAAAGGGCGACACGATCACCGCATCCTACGTGTACCATCCCTGTAGGCTCAAGGGGCACACGAAGGAGAGATACAACGGCTACTACATGAAAATGAACTGTGGGGACGAATCGTGGGAAAACGCAAACGGGAATGTTTTAGCGCTGCCTGTTACGAAGGAATACGCGGACCAAAACACCTTGGTGTGCGATACCTTTACCACGAAGGTAAAGTCTAATCATGGCACCTGCCACGTGGATGACGAGGGCAATCCGCACCTTTTCTTCAGGCAGCAGGGGCAGGTGCGCTACTTCCGTTGGCTGGGCAACGCCTGGCAGGCGCCGGTTGCGGTCCCCGGAGGAGACGGAGACATGATCGTCGAGTCCCCGAAAGTGGTCAGAATGTTGTTGTCACAGGGCAATTCCGGCGGCGGCGAGGTATGTTGGTGGAAAACCACGGATGGCGGACTCACCTGGGGAAAAGAATCCTGCCTCATATCTTCGCCAGACTCGAGTTATGCCGCAAGCGCGCTGGTTCACAACGCACATCCCGACGGGCGGATGGTCGTCAGCGAACACAACCGTGCGCAGAATCATTTGTACAGGAAGTTGTTCCTGTTGGGGGATAGCGGTCCCGTTGGAAGACCTGAAGAGGGGGCTAGCAACTTGGGAGACTGCTTGAAGAACCTGGAGGCGGTCCAACCCGGCCCGAAACCCGACAAGGCCGGCAAGAAAAACCGCAATAAATCCGGAGAAGAAGGCGATGGCGATGAATGACCGGGTTATTTTCTTTGCCAGACTGGAGGCATGCAAGTCATGAAGCATGGTGCGGCAGTGTTCTTCCTGGCGGTTTGGGCCGCCGTAACCGGCTGGGCATTCCCTGCAACAGCGCAACAAAGCGGTTCCATCGTCAAGTTCAAGGAACCTGTGGGGCCTCAGGGCGCCGTCAGTTTCCGAATCCAGACAGACAAGGAATATCACACCGGGCCGAAAGCAAAGCCCGTTACCGTGGACGTTCTCGAGATCCCGGAGATTGCGAAGGTCCGCTTCTCTCAATCCTCGACCGTCTGCGAGTTGCAGTGGCTATGGGCCAGAGGGGTGAAGGCCGACAACCTGGGAGTTCAGGTGCCGGGGTTTCCCGGACCCGAAGAGTACTTCATTCAGTACACGTGGGACGCCCCGGCGGGGCGGTTCACCGGGTACGTGAACGGGACCGCACTGCGCTTATCTGAAACGCATCTGTCGCCGTGGGATGTCCCGGCGGGCACGGAAGTCCGGCTGCCGGCCGGTCCCTTCAAGACGGCCCTGGTCTCGAGCGAGCCGCGGTACTTGGACGAAACCCAAGCACGGACGCAGGTCCCTGAACCCATGCGGGGAAAACGCGCTGAACTGTTCGGCGTCCAGGAGAAAGAGCCTGCGCCAATCGAGGTCGCTTCCCGGCTGGGCAAACTGCTGTACGAGTCCGCGCTGGACGCACCGGGCAGCATTGAAGGCTGGGTAATGGAAGGCCCGGGATTGACGGCGTTCGAGGATGGGTGGATGAAGATGGCTTCCGAAGAAACCGACAGCGCCGCCAAGGAGGGCCACATCGTCCACTGGTGCCCCCGTGATTTTCCCGAGTCCTATGTGGCGGAATGGGAGATGCGGATCACATCGAAATCCGGTCTTTGCATCGTATTCTTTGCGGCGCGCGGGTTGAACGGAGAAGATATTTTCGACCCAAGCCTTCCGAAACGCACCGGCATCTTTCGGCAGTATCATACCGGCGCGATTTCGTGCTACCACATCTCGTACTACGCCAGCACGCCATCCAGCCCCGGCCGCATCACATCCAACATGCGCAAGAACAGCGGGTTCTACCTCGTCGCGAACGGCCCGCCGGGAATCGAGCCCGGTTCGGATGCCGTACATGCCGTGCGCCTGATCAAAGACGCCGCACACATCCAGTTGCAAGTGGACGGCAAGGTCATCATCGACTTCACGGACGACGGACAACGCTACGGGCCCGTGCTCGGAGGCGGCAAAATCGGCATGCGGCAGATGCAGTGGACCACGGCGCTGTATCGAAATCTGCGGGTGTATGAGCTTCGCTCGGAAGGAGCGGCAAGGCAGGCTGAGGGGCAATAGGCTCAAGAGTCAGGAGAAAAGCCCGCAAGTAAAAGGAAACTCTATGAGAAAACAGGCCGCCGGACTGATTCTTGCGTGTTTCCCGGCATTGTTGTGCCTGCAAGCTTCTGCTGCACCGCCCGACGCAACGAGTGCCCCCAAGGTGGTTCATCCGAAAATGCGCTTGTGGGCCAGCCCTTCGGGAGGAATCGAGGCCAAGTACAATCCGCCAAGCCTGCTCTGGCCGGTGCAGGCAAATGCGTGCTACTCCGTAAGATTATCGCAATCGGCCGACTTCACCGGCGCCGTGATCCAGAAAGACAAGATACCCTTTGCCATCTTCAACAAGCACAAACAACTGGACCCGGGTCTGTGGCATTGGCAGTACAAGACAAACAACGGGGCCTGGTCTGCTCGCCAAAGCTTTGTCATTACGGCACAGACTCCGGCTTTTGTCACCCCTGATGCCAGCGCACTTATCGCCGGAATTCCACTGGCACGACCCAGGATTCTCGCGTGGTCCAGCCAAGTTGATGAATTGCGGCAAAGGGCAAAGCAATACGAGGAAAGACAGGACATCCTGCGTGAGGCGGAAAGGTATCTTACGGATAGCCTGCCCCAGGAACGGGACGCTGTCCCGAAGACAGAGGGTAGAAACGCACGGGAAAGCCGGAAGCTGGCCATTGACTCGAGCAAGCAGGTCGGCAACAGGGTGGCCCAGGCCATCATGACGCTGGCCCAGGCGTACGTGCTTACCGGAGATCCCAAGTATGCGGATGCCGGACGGAAGTGGCTCCTGCACGTCTGCAAATGGGATCCGGAAGGTCCAACTAACCCAAGTGATTTCGGCGTGAGCCAAATCATGGTGGCGATGGCCGTTGGGTTCGACACGTTCGGAAACGTTCTTTCCGATTTGGAGAAGGGTGCGATACTGCGTGCAACATCGGCAAGGGCCCAGCGTTTCTACGGGGAGTGGATCAACAACATTGAGGCCAAGGCCTTCTCCGCGCATGTCTGGCAGTATATCCTGCAACGGTTTATCCAAACGTCCATTGGGCTAGCGGGAGAAGTTCCCGAGGCGGAACGATGGCTGGAGTATGCGTATGAATTATGGATCGCCCGCGCGCCCGTGCTGGGCGAAAACGATGGCGCGTGGTCCAACGGAGTCAGTTATTTCTGCATCAACACGTTGACGTTGCTGGATGTGCCGGCCATTTTCCAAGACCTTACCGGCGTAGACTTCATCCGTTCCGAATGGTACCGGAACAACCCTTCGTGGTTGATATATGCCTTTCCGCCCCACGCAACGTGCGACGGGTTTGGAAACGGTTGCGAGAAGCTTCTGACGCAGGACCTCAGCCTGATCGCATATGCAGATGCGGCGGCCCGCGCAACAGGGAATCCCTATGCTGCCTGGTATGCCGACAAGTGTCTCGAGGGGAGGGGCTGGAAAATAAGCGACGACGCTGAACTTCGTTGGTACCGGATCCAGCGCGGCTATCGCAAGGAGCGGCCGGCGCCCGTCCCGGAACTCGACCTGCCTGACGCACAGGCCTTCCGCGGCATCGGATTAGCCTATCTGCACAGCGACCTGAAGCGCGGAGCCTCCAACTTGATGGTGGCCATGCGGAGCGGACTGTTCGGGTCGATGAGCCACATGCACGCCGACCAGAACACATTCAATGTCGCCTACGGAGGACAACGCCTCTTCTTCAATACGGGATACCGGCCCGCGATGGGCGATCCCCATTACTTGGGTTGGTTCAAGCACACGCAGGGACATAACGGCATTCTGATCGACGGTAAAGGACAGCCAGAAGAAGTTGGAGACGCCTATGGCTGGATCCCCCGGTTTCTGCACGGCGGCCAGATCTCATACGTTGTGGGGGATGCATCTCAGGCTTATTCCAGTTCGGAGGCCGGCGCGAAGGAAGAGACCGGACTGACGCGATTCCGCCGCCACATTATCATGCTTCGTCCGTCTGTCGTCGTCGTTTACGACGAACTGGAGGCGGACCATAACGCGGAGTGGAGTTGGCTGATTCACAGCTATGCGAAGATGGACGTCGACAGAGAAAAGTATACCATCATCGCGCGAAACGCCGTAGCGGAAGGCAGAGTCTCTCTGTTCGGTTCAGTTCCCCTTAACTGCGTCCTCTCGGACCAGTTCTCCGTAAAGCCGGAAAATTGGAGGCAACTGAAAGATGAGGAAGGCGATACTATCGAGTACCGCGATCAGTGGCATTTCAAAGGCGTGACCAGGCAAAATACGGGCCGCATGCGTTACCTGGCCATCATTCAGGTTCTGCCTAACGATACGCTAACGGCATTCGCCGAAATCCGCAGAAAAGAAGACAACCGTTTCGATGTCGACGAATGGACCATTAACGCGGAATTGCGTTCCGCGGAACCAACCATGATCAACGTCCAGAAGAGAGATGGAACCGCGGCATTCGTTTCTTCAGGACCTGTTGCGTTACGCGGAAAGGAATACAATGGCGCTTGCCCTGAGAGTTCAAAGCTCGTCGAGATAGCAGACGACAAAGAATTATTCCTCGAAGCCGTTGACGTAATGCCCACTTCCATGCGCGATGCCGGAAGATCACTGCGGTAATAGCCGTAGTCTCACCGCAAAAACGCTGGGATTGGCAACCGATAGACGAAGAGGAGCACTAGGACATATGAGATCTACAAGCCGGACGTTTATCAAGACTTCGGCCGCGGCAATTCTGAGCAGCGAGGCGGGATTCCGCCCCTCTGAAGCCGCCGAATCTCGGTTTGCGAAATCAAAGGGTTGCACGATGGCTTGTTGGCAAAACCCGTGTTCTGCAAATCGGTCCGAAACCGTAAGGTGAGAAGGCAATGGCGACCGGAACACCAACCATCTCGAACAGGGCATTATTCATCATGCTCTCTCTCGTCACAGTCTGCGCTGGCGGCCGTGCGGCTGCCGCCGTGGCCTTGGGAGCCTCGGAGTCCCCGCGATCTGCCCGTGGCAGCCGGCACGTCACGGTGGAGTTCGGTGTCGAACATCAAGTCATTGACAACTTTGGCGCATCCGACTGCTGGAGGATGCAAAAGATCGGCGCGTGGTCGGACGAGAGCAAGAACCGCATCGCTGACCTACTGTTTTCCCCGACTGAGGGTATTGGCCTGTCGTGCTGGCGATTCAACTTGGGCGGTGGGCTCGACTACGAGCACATGGGCGCTGACTCATGGCGAACAGTAGAAACCTTTGAAGTGGACGAGGGCAAGTACGATTGGACACGGCAGGCCAAGGAGCGTTGGTTTCTCGGGGCGGCCACGGCCCGCGGCGTGGCGCAGTTTGTCGCGTTCTGCAACAGTCCCCCGGGCCGCATGACGCGCAACGGGCGGACGTTCTGCACCGACAAAGAAGGTTCGACGAATCTGAAGGAGGGATACGAGGGTCAGTTTGCGCGGTATCTCGGCGATGTCTTGCAGTTCTTCCACGAGAACCCGGACGAGTCGCAACGGATCGATTTCGACTGGGTCAGTCCCATCAACGAACCGCAATGGCCGTGGATCGGCGGCGGCCAGGAAGGATGCCGGGCCAGTAACCGCGACATCAAGACTATCGTGCTCGCCTTGCACAAGGAACTGCGCCAACGCGGCCTCAAGACAAACATCCTCGTGCCCGAGAGCGGCAGTATCTACGGGATGCGGGCCGGGCACCGCGAATGCCTTAGGTGGTACGGCGAGAAATATGGCGACTACTTGGATGAGTTCTGTGGCGACCCGGCCGTAAACGACAAGCTTGGAAATGTCATCTGCTCCCACTCCTACGGATTCGACAAAGTGCCCGAATTACTCGTTCCCCAGCGCCTCAAGTTCAGGGAAAAGCTCGACGAGTATCCCGGCTGGCGCTATTGGATGACGGAGTACTGTGTTATGCAGGGTCCGGAAAACCAGGGAGGCGGCGGACGCGACCTCACGATGAAAACCGCCCTCGATGTCGCCCGTGTGATTCACTACGACCTTACGGTCTGCAACGCGTCGGCCTGGCAGTGGTGGACGGCGGTCTCGGCGGCGGACTACAAAGACGGCCTTATCTATACGGACTACCACAAGGAGGGCGACCCGGAGACCATTTACCCGGCGAAACTCCTGTGGGCGTTCGGCAACTACAGCCGGTTTATTCGGCCCGGTGCGAAGCGCGTTGAACTCCAAGGCGCGGACGACGTCTACGGACTCCTCGGCTCCGCGTACAAGAGCGCGGCGGGTGATGAAATCGCAATTGTCTTCATCAATATGGCCGAAACGGAGGCAAGGGTGTCGCTGAAGATCGAAGGCCTTCCAAAGGGCAAGGCCGTGAACTTCCTTACCCCGCACGTAACTTCGGAAAAGGACGACCTGAGAGCGTATCCGCCGGTTGTCCCTGGCGCGGACTATGTCGTGCCTGGGCGGTCGGCAGTCACGCTTATCGGCGCCTTGATCGATGCGTCTTGAAGACCGCGGTACAACCTGCCGCAGTCTCAAGCAGGCATTGGACGTTAGATAAGAAAGGACAAGAACATGCGGCATGTACTCATTCCTCTGGCGCTCGTGGTCTTATGCGGTTTTGCACTGACGGCGGGCGCCGTGCAATCGAAGGAGCTCGACAGTGACGTTAACTACGACGAAAGCAAAGTGCCCCGATACGATCTGCCTCCCCTTCTTGTTAGCGCCGAAGGTAAGCGCATCACAACGCCCGAGGAATGGCGCACGATCCGCCGCCCGCAGATTCTAGCGTTGTTCAGCAATCTCGTCTATGGATGTGTTCCCGAACCGGAGAGCCCCATCAAGACGGATTTCGAGGTTGTGAAGACAGACCCGAAATTCATGAAGGGCAAAGCGACGCGGAAGGACGTACGGATTCACTTTCAAAACAACAAGGGCCAGGCAGAAATGCTCATCCTGGTCTACGTGCCCAACAAAGCAAACAAGCCGGTGCCGGTCTTGATGATGCACAGTTTCGACAACACCCGTTCCCCGGGGTTTCAGGAACACCCTGACGAGCCGGGCAAATCAAAAAATGGCTGGCCTCTCGGAGAGTTGCTCGACCGGGGCTACGCCTTGGTCGTGGTATATCAGCAGGATCTCGTGGGACACAATGAAGTGGAGTTCCAGAGGGGCATCGTTCCGCTCTTTTACCGGGAAGGACAGAGTTTCCCCAAGGCCAACGAATGGGGCGTGCTTTCCGTCGTGGCCTGGGGTGCCATGTGGGCCATGGATTACTTGGAGACCGACAGCGACATCGACCATACGCGCGTGGCGATCATGGGACACTCGAAAATGGGCAAAGCTGCGCTCTGGACGGCCGCGCAGGACGAACGTTTCGCCATGGCCATCTCGGCAGAGTCCGGTTGCGCCGGTGCGGCCCTCTGGCGCAGGAAGTCCGGCGAAACACTTGAGAAAATGGTCACGCGATTTCCTTACTGGTTGTGCCGGAACGCGTGGAAATTCGTGGGGCAGGAAGACGACCTGCCAGTGGACCAGCACATGCTGCTTGCGTTGATCGCGCCACGGCCGGTATACGTCTTCAGCGGCGTGGAAGACCGATGGGCCGACCCGCGCGGTGAGTACCTCAGCGCGTACCGCGCCAGCGAGGTATATCGCCTGCTTGGCAAGACCGGCCTGACCTCGGAGGCGTCACCGCCCGTGGGCGAACCCATCATCGAGAGCGACGTTGGCTATCACATTCGCGAGGGCGGCCACTCCGTCGAGCGTTACGATTGGGAACGAATCATGGACTTCGCGGACTTCCACTTCAGAAAAAGGAAGTAGGGTGTTTGATAGTCTAAGGACTGGGCTTTGGCAACCGATAGACGAAGAGGAGCACGAGGACATATGAGGTTTACACGGCGCACGTTTATCAAGACTTCGGCCGCGGCAATTCTGAGCGGCGAGGCGGGATTCCGCCACTCTGAAGCCGCCGAATCCTCGACGCGCCCGAACGTGCTGTTGATCATGACCGACCAGCAGTTTGCCGGCGCCATGAGTTGTGTCGGCAACCGGGACGTGCACACCCCGGCCATGGACAGTCTGGCGGCCAATGGCACGCTATTCACGAATGCTTACTGCACGAATCCCGTCTGCGTTCCCTCTCGGGTCAGCCTGTTCAACGGGCACATGCCTCACGAAATGGGCGTGTACACGAACATCTACCCCCACGCGGCGATTCGGAATTTCCCAATGCTCGGGCGCTCGCTGAGGGATGCGGGGTACGACACAGGCTACGTTGGGAAATGGCACCTCCTGGTCCCCGAAAAGGAAAAGGACATTCATGGTTTCGACTATATGTCCATTCACAAGGATCCGGAAACGCCTAGAGATTGCTCGGCGTTCATCAAGCAGAAGCGCGACAAACCGTTCTTTCTTGTGGCTTCGTTCATAGACCCGCACGACATCTGCCAATGGGCGCGCGGGGAGAGCTTTAAGAATGGACCCATCGGGGATCCGCCCTCGCCCGAGCAGTGTCCCGAGTTGCCGGCGAACCATGCGATCCCCGACAACGAGCCGGACGTAATACGGAAGGTTCAAGCGAAGTATCGCGAAAGCATTTATCCCACCGCGGACTGGACGCCCGGAAAGTGGCGGCAATACCGGTGGGCCTACTACAGGATGGTCGAGTTGGTGGACCGGCGGATCGGCGAAGTCTTGGATGCCCTGAGAAACACGGGGCAGGAAGAGAACACCGTGGTTCTATTCGTCAGCGATCACGGCGATGGAACCGGCGCGCACCTGTGGAACCAAAAGCAAGTGCTCTATGAAGAGCCCACGCGCGTCCCGTTTATTATTGCGCAGAAGGGACGAAGCCGCCCCGGCGTGACCGAACATACGCAACTCGTCTCCACGGGATTGGATCTCTTTCCAACGGTGTGCGACTGCGCAGGCGTCACGGTTCCGCCCGAACTCAAGGGGCACAGTCTGCGCGGCATTGTGGAGACCGGCCATGGGAAACCGTTGCGTGAATATGTCGTTACCGAGACGGAGTTCGGTGAATTCACCAACACGCCGCCGTTCCAGCATGTCGGCCCCATGGGGCGCATGGTGCGATCCGCCAAGTACAAGTATGTTGTGTATTCAGAAGGGACAATTCGGGAACAACTTTTCGATATGGAAAATGACCCGGGAGAAATGGTAAACCTCGCCGTGTCTTCCGAGCATAGTGATGTGCTGAACGCTCACCGGCGTATGCTTCTGGACTGGGCCGCTGAAACGAAAGACGATTTCCGGTGGATTGAGCCGACATGATGGATGGCCTGGAACCCAAAAGGCAGGAAAGCCGCCTGAGCGTGATAAGGTGGATTATGCCATACGTTGTGGCGTTAATGGCCGTCGGCATGGCGGGCGAATTGCCCGCTGAAGATGGCGGTCTCGCTGTGGACATAAAACAGATTACCTCCGGTCCCAAAACCCATTTCTTTGGCTACATCGGGCATGTGCGCACCATCCCGTGGAATCAGAGCGAGCGGTACATCGTTGCGCTCCAAACCGGTTTTCAGGACCATATGCCCGCCGCCAATGAAGCAGCAGACATCATACTCATGGATACGCAGAGAAAGTACGCCATTACCGTCGTAGACAAGACGCGCGCGTGGAACCCGCAACAGGGGACTATGCTGTACTGGAATCCGGAGTCGCCGGAGACACAATTCTTCTTCAATGACCGCGACCCGGAAACGAACCACGTGTTTTGCGTCCTATTCGACATCTCGCAAGGGAAGCGCGTCCAGGAATACCGTTTCTCGGATACGCCGGTGGGAAACAGCGGCGTGGCGCAAAACGGCGGGCTCTTTCTCGGACTCAACTACGGACGGCTGGCGCGGCTGCGGCCCGTCACGGGTTACCCCGAAGCTTATGACTGGACAAAAGGCGTCAACAATCCTGATGACGACGGTATTTTCCGAATCAACATCACCACGAAGGAGAAGAAGCTGATCGTATCGTACAGGCAACTGGCGGACGCCCTCCGCAATCTGTACCCCGATATCGACCGCAAAGCGCTCTTCATCAACCACACGTTGTGGAACCGGAAAGACGACCGAATCTACTTCTTCGCCCGCAGCCGCGGAGGGGGCTCTGGGCGTGTCGACGTACCGTTTACCGTCAATCCAGACGGATCGGAACTGACCAAACAGAAACTGTACGTAGGCGGACATCCGGAATGGAATGCCGGTTATGGCATTTTCGGGGGCAAGGACGGCAACCAGGTTGTCTACGACACGACAAAGCAGGCAATCACAGACGTGCTGGGCAATCCGTCCATATTTCCCAAGCCGGATGGCGACATCGCCCTCTCCCCCGATGCGGCCTGGCTGGTAAACGGTTACCGGGTCGGGCAACAGAACTTCTATGTGTTCTACCGGCATCCGGACCGCGCTCATATTCGGACACCGGGCTTTGACGTTGACCATTGGATTTCTGGCGACCTCCGGCTGGATCCCGCGCCCCTCTGGAATCGAAGCGGGACGGCCATTCTTGTCCCAGGCATCGCCCATGACGCCAAACGTACGCGGCAGTTGTTTATTGTGCGTCTGGCAAAAGCTGGCGGGGAGAGGAATCCCTGAGCGGGACCACCATCAAGCACGTATACCAGGAGGAACATACATGATTCAAAACGAAATCTGCCGACGCGATTTTCTAGAACGGGCACTTGCCTTTACGGTGATTTCCTGGCCGTTCTTGTGCGCAACCAAGAGCCATGCCGGGGACAACGCGCCCAATTTCGTTTTCATCCTGAGTGACGACCAGGGATGGACCGGCAGCTCGGTCTCAATGGACAACGCCCGGAGCGACGCAAAGAGCGACTACTTCCTTACCCCGAATCTGGAACGGCTCGCCGGACAAGGTGTGCGGTTCACCCAAGGGTACGCGCCCGCAGCCTTGTGCTGTCCCACTCGACGTAGTCTCCAATTCGGGCAAACGCCGGCACGCCAGGGGTATGAACGTTTTACTGCCAACTACCCGCCGGGCAATGACAGGCTGACGATACCGCGCATGCTGAAAACCGTCAACCCAAAGTATGCCGCGGCCCATTTTGGGAAATGGGACCTTCGTTGCGACCTGCTCCCTGAGCATCTTGGCTACGACGAAAGCGACGGCAATACCGGAAACCGGAACGGAAATGAGGGATCGGATTTCGACAAGAAGGAAAAATGGACTCGCTACACAGAATTGGACGACCCCAAGCGCATATTCAGCATCACCGACCGGGCCAACGCGTTTATGGAGCGTCAGGTGCGCGACGGCCGGCCCTTTCATCTGCAAGTCTCCCATTACGCGGTCCATGTCGACATGCAAACGCGCCCTGAGACACGGAAGAAATTTGAGGAAAGGCCCAAAGGGAAAATCCATCACATTCCGGCGTTCGCAGGTATGACCGAAGACCTCGATACGGGTGTGGGCAGGCTCTTGGACAAACTGGAGGAACTCGGCATTGCCGGCAATACCTACGTGTTCTACATGGCGGACAACGGCGCGGTTCCCTGGATCCCACCGGATCAAAGGAAGCACTTTGCCGATCCAACGACGTTGGATGACGTCAGCCTCAACTACCCCCTGCGCAGTGGAAAGTGGACCCTCTTCGAGGGAGGGATCCGCGTTCCGTTCATCGTCAAGGGGCCGGGCGTGAAAGCAGGTTCTTTCCGCAGTACGCCGGTGGTAGGTTGGGATATTCTGCCCACGATTGCCGATTTGGCCGGATACCGGCGTCCCTTGCCGGATGATATTGATGGCGGCAGCCTCCGTCCATTGCTCGAAGACGCCGGTAAAGGTCCCGTCAAGAGACCCTTTGAAGGTTTGGTGTTTCACCGCTACGCCGACGCCTATCCCCACTCGGCTATTCGTGTGGGAGATTACAAGCTGGTCAAGTTCTGGAAACCGGAAAGACTACTTTTGTTCAACCTCAAGGATGATATCGGCGAAACACACGATCTGGCCGATGCCATGCCGGAGAAAGCCGGGGAACTGCATCAGAAACTAATGACGTATCTCCGGTCTGTGGACGCCGAGATACTACATCCCCGCAAGCAAGGCGGCGGTCGTTCCGAGGAGCAGGATTGAGAATGCTTCTCAGGCGGGTGTATCCGAGCCGTACTTCGCCTGGCGCATACTCGTATAGCAGTGGCTTGCGGACATTCTAACTGTGCGCGTTGGATTGGTTCTTTTGTCGTCCAACTCCGGCCGTTTGCCGCATTTTGCTATCATGAGCAAAGATGGCCTGGTTTGAAACGCGAAAGGAGAAGCCATGAGATCGCTTAGCCGCCGCGAGTTTATGGGTATGGCAATGACCGGCGCCCTATTGAACGCGGGAATTGGCTGGCCCGGCCATATCGGGATTGCCCGCGCGGCAACGAAACAACCCGCACCGGGTGCGCCCACCAAGCGGTTCAATGTCCTGCACATCATAGCCGACGACCTCTGCGCTCGGTTGGGCTGCTACGGCTTTCCAGTGAAGTCGCCCAACGTCGACCGGCTTGCGGAGCACGGCGTACGATTTGAATTGGCGTACTGCCAGTTTCCGTTGTGCAACCCGAGCCGTGCCTCCTTCATGACCGGATTGCGGCCGGATACGACAAGGGTCTATGAGAACCGTACACAGTTCCGCGAGAACGTGCCCGATGCTTCGACCATCCCTCAGAGCTTTCAGAAAGCAGGATACCGAGTCGCGCGCGTCGGTAAGATCTACCATTACGGCGTGCCCTCACAGATCGGCACCAACGGTCTTGACGACCCGGCATCATGGGAAAAGGTAGTGAATCCGAAGGGCCGCGACGTAGACGACATCGGGATGGTTGAGGTACTTCAGCTAGGCCCTGACGGGAAGGCCATGACCGTAACCGGCAAGGAACTGAAAGACACTGGCGGGACGTTAAGCTGGCTTGCCGCCGAGGGCGGCGATGACGAGCAGACCGACGGCAGAGGCGCCGCTGCGGCGGTTCAGTTGCTTGAGGAGTACGCAAAGGATCCCAATCCGTTCTATCTTGCCGTCGGCTTTTACCGGCCGCACACACCGTTCGTCGCACCCAAACCCTATTTTGGCCTGTACCCTCGCGACCAAATCGTATTACCTACAATCCCACCGAACTTGAAAGACATCTTCCCCGCGCCGGCCCTTTCCCGGCAGAAGCCGGCGGAAGTCGCCATGGGCGACGACCTGCGCAGGCAGGCTATTCAGGCCTATTACGCTTCTACATCGTTTATGGATGCCCAGGTGGGGCATCTGCTCGACGCCCTCGATCGACTGAATCTCGCGGACAAGACCATCGTTGTCTTCCATAGCGACCACGGTTATCACCTCGGCGAGAAGAACCTCTGGCAGAAGATGAGTATCTTTGAGGAGTCTGCCCGCGTGCCGCTTATCATCGCGATGCCGAGCAACCCTGCCAACGGTCAAACCTGTCGGCGCCCGGTCGAACTCGTTTCGCTGCAGAAGACCTTGACGGACCTCTGTGGCGTCGCCCCCGCTTCAAAAACCGATGGCCACAGCCTGCGCCGGCTCGTGGAAGACCCAGGAGCAAAATGGGAGCACGCGGCGTATTCGCAAGTGACGCGCGGCGCTAAGGAGGGCGCGCCAGGCGCAAACAAGCCAGGAGGTCCGGGGCAAATCATGGGCCGCAGCGTGCGTACCGAGCAGTGGCGCTACACCGAATGGGATGAGGGGCGCGCCGGCTCTGAACTCTACGATCACGACTGTGACCCGAAAGAAATGAGCAACCTCGCTGAAGATCCGCAGCATGACAGGATCGTCAGAGAAATGCAGGCATTGCTCCGAACCGGAGGCAACTAATCGGTCCGGCGGCTAACCCGCGAATTAGCAAGCAGAAGGCACAACAGGCATCATGGGTCTCGGTGGAACGCAGAAAGGAATAACCATGTTTCACAAATGGGCAGTGCTCGGCCTGATTCTGACTACGGCGGCGTTTGCCGCGAACAAAACGGAACCCGCCAAGGAATTCCAGGGAATGCCGCTGGTGTTTTCGGAGGATTTTGAGAAGGGCGCGGAACGCTGGGCGCCGACGGACCCAGCTGCGTGGAAGGTAGCCGAGGAAAACGGCAACCATGTGTACTCGCTGTTTGGCGAGAGCAAGTATGAGCCCGCCGTACGGTCCCCCAAGAACATCTCGCTGATCAAGGACTTGAACGTTACCGATTTCGTCCTCGATGCGAAACTCAAGCAGACCGGACGCGAGTACGGACATCGAGACCTGTGCGTCTTCTTCGGCCACAACGGCCCGAAGCACTTCTACTATGCCCACATTGCCACCAAATCGGATGAGCACGCCAATTCTATCTTTCTCGTGAACGATGCACCGCGCGTATCCATCGCCAAGGAGCGCACAGCCGGCACACAGTGGACCGAGGGCTATCACACGGTGCGTATCGTCCGGAAGGTGGACAGCGGCCTCATCCAGGTCTTCTTCGACGATATGTCGAAGCCAATCATGATGGCCGAGGACAAAACCTTCACGACCGGGACCATCGGGTTCGGCTCGTTCGACGACATCGGCAACTTCGACGACATCCGGATCTGGGCCAAGAAGAAGTAAGTTTGACTGAACGCACGTGGCGCATTGGCGCTCCCGAAGAGTGAATCGACGATGGATTTCACGGCTCAAAACATCGGATTGAATTCTCGCCTGCCATAGGATTGGGGCCTCCCGAAGTGAATACGGTTCCCTTTCCACATTCGTGCCCGCATACCAATTCTCCCCTTGCGCGCGGTCCCTGCCCAGGGCCTAATTCTGCCCTTACATGGAGTCGTGCAGAGCGTCAACGGTTTTGCAACATACTGTTATGCTGAGCCTTATGTGCCATGAGCAAACAACTGCTTATTTCACATACGGCAAGGCCACTGTCCATGAAAATGCGGCTCACGATTCGTGGCGAAACAACCAAGAGCGGCGGGGTAACGCGGCAGACCGCGCGCCTCAGCCGAGACGCTCGCCGACAAGAAGATGACCATAGAAGAATTCGCCAAATGTTCGTTTGAGACTGTCTGTGCATTTCGCTCCGGCGGATGCCCACTTCTGAAGGCCGTTTGCCGCCGGCCGACAAGACCCATACAGCGACATTGATCTCCAGGCGAATATCCACTGCGCCCTTGATGGCAAGTTTCACTTTTCCCTGGAGTAGTTCCTGACACGCATTTGCGGCCCAGCCCTCGTAAGATACGACCCCGACTTTAAGGATAACCGCGAGGCCCAAAATGTGCGGTTCTCCTTCTACCGCCTGCCAGTCTTCCGACTGGCGGGTGCGGAAATGTAGCCTTGTACACCCGGCATTGATGATGACTGCCCTTGATCGGCATTTGGTCTGAGTTCATTGCCAGATTTCAACCGTTTCGATGTCGTTCACTTGTGGCTGCCCGAAGGTGCGGTGTAATCTGGCGATCCAAACACTGACGGCAAGTGACTCGTAGGAGAGCGCCATGGACTCTCCGTTGTTGAGGAGGCATGGGGCGGATTGGGCTGTAGCAGTCAAAGCGGTCGGGTTGTGGACGGCGATGCTTTCCACATTGCTGGCTGGCCAAGGGCTTGCACAAGACGCCGCGCCTACCGCGCTGGCAATCGCCGTCACTGGCAAGGCCGTGGACCTCGAACGATCTACTGCGCCCGAGTCCCAGCGATACATCAATGACGCGCCTTGTGAAGTCGCGAGATGGCAGTTGCCGGCGCCGCCGCTCTTGGCTTTCGCGCAGCCCGTAATGACTCAGAACGGCCCCGACATGGAACAACGGCGCTACGAAGCGCGAGATCCCCTAAGCCTTACGGTGCCGCGGCGGCCCATCACCCGCAAGGACTATGTCGACTTTGTGCGCCCCTGGGCCGAGCACTACGAAATGACGTCCGAAGCCGACCCGTGGGACTGGCGCCACGGCCCGCTTCGGATTCTGCCGCCCCTGGCGGTGTTCGCACTGGAGGGGGATCTCGAGTTGGGGAGGAAGATCAAGCAAGATATGCGAGCCTTTGCCGCGTGGGTGGACCAATCCGTCAAGCAGAAAGGCGTGGTTTTTTGTCTCGATGCGATGACCTTTTCCGTGCTCTGCTTCGATGCGTTACGCCAGCACAACCTGATGACCGAACAGGACGAGCAATGGGCCAAAACGATGCTCTTGAAGATCCGCCAATATCACGCCGGGTGGGCCGAAAATGGACCGTGGGACGGATGGTTCCGGGGATCGCAGCACCGCGCTCAGGTTCAAGGTTCCAACAACGCCATAGCGGCGTTTCTCTATCCCGATGAGCCGGACGCCGCGAAGTGGATGCAGATAGCCGACACCATCTGGGGCGACTGGTGGAGCTTCCGCGACGTGGGTATCAACGACATGTGGTATTTCCACAGCGCTCTCGGCAGCATTACCCGGACAGCCTACATCCTGAAACGCGAGGAAGTCTTTACCGATCCGGAGTCGCGCCGGCTTTTCCAGCGCATTCTCTTTGAAACCTCACCCGAAGGCAGTGAGATCCCTTATGGCGCGAGTTGCGGCTACAATGTCGTTTCCGGCAGCCGCATTGTCGCGTTGGAGCTTGCGGCGCGCTACACGCGCGATGGCCGCTACAGATGGGCCGCCCATCGTCTGATGAACAATTGTCAGGCGCGCCCCTTTTGCCGGAACTCGCCCCAAGGGACAAAAGGCGTCGCGGATATCGCCGTCGCAAGCCTCGTTTGCGATGACTCGATTAAGCCGGCGGAACCCGAGGGCGGTTCAAAGCTCCTTGTTCGCAAGGAGATTGTGCGCCTGAACGACGACCAGGCACGAATCATGTTTCCCGATTTCAAGGGCGTGGACTGCAACATGTACATGACACAGAAAGTCATGCCGAGCAAACTCGCCTTCCGTTCAGGGTGGAACCCTGGCGACTTGTACATGCTGGTCGAATGCTATGTCCGTCACGACCCGCTGAATCCGACGGCGATTATCGGCCTTGAACGATACGGAGTGGGCACGACGGAGATGGCCAGCGAGAAATTCGTTCCCTGCGAAAATGCCGTCACCATTGTCGATCGCAGCGGAACGGCCACGTATCTTGGACAAAAGGACTTCAAAGGAGAGAAAAAGCTGCCGCTGGGTTGGGCAGGGATGTCGAGCGATGTGCCGGTGTTTTCCGACCACGCGCTGGCCTCCCATGCACGCATTGACGTGACCCACTACCAGGGTTATGAAGCGACACAACAACGCGAGTTTTTATTCGTCAAGAACCGTTTTGTCCTCGTCCGCGACGAAACGGCATTCCACGACACCTTCCGAACCGAAGTGGGCCCGATCTGGAACACCCAGCATGTCGGTAACGTACGTGGCAAGAACTGGATCAATACCTGGTTCTCAGGCCACTATTTCGAGGATACGCTTCTCTTCGAAGAGCAGCCCTGGGACTTGTTGGTCTGGTACGTACCCCGCGAGAACACTCAATTGAAGGTGATGCCCGACAAAGCGAGCGACGCGCAGCGCCGGACCAGGATTTTTCCGACCCAGTACTCCTGGGAAGGCAATGTGCAGCCCGACCAGAAAGTCCAGTTCACGATGCTCCTTCTGCCGCACGCACTAACACATGACACATCGAGATTAGTCGAAGGGATCACGGTGCTCGCCGAACGAGTGGGTCTGGCTGCCGTGCAGATTACTGAGGGCGCCCGGTGCGAAATCGCCGTGCTCAATCCCGAGGGGACAAGACTTGAACTGAATGGCGCTGCGGGCCGCGTGTGCACTGATAGCCGTGTGCTCTACATGGACTTCGAGGAAGGTAAACCTTGCCGTGTGCTCGTTATGCAAGGAACCTTGCTGGAAGCCGGTGCCCAGGAGTTGCTCCGCCGTACAGAACGAACGGACTATGAACGCCAAGAGGTAATCGTCGATCCGCCCTGACATTCAGCTCGGTCCGTCCGGGGGCAGACAACAATACAAGAAAATCGCGTTTCGCAACCTTACCTGGAGGAGGTATTTCATCGACAATGACGGCTGCCCCGCGCAGAAGGCCGAAGCATTACACTCAGCCCGATGAGGCTGGCAAGAAGACTGTCACGATGTGTATACGAGCCACGAAGCTATTCACGCGAAGTCAGGCGTTTGAACTCAGGGCCGGCTTCGTTCATGTTCCCGGACGTGCTGGAGCCGCGATATCATGGCGCCGACTTTCTCGGGATACTTAGCGGCCAGGTTGTTCGTCTCGGCCAGGTCTTCGTCGAGGTTGTAGAGTTCGGCGTCGGCGCGCACGCCGCTCTCCCCAGCCTTACCCGGGCGGCGGGTAACCAGTTTCCACTGCCCCTGGCGAAGGCCCAGCGGTTCAGCGCCATTGATCTGGAGAACCAAGTGATCGCGCGCGGAAGTCTTTCTGTTCTCGCCCAGCAACGCCGGGAGCACATTGAAACTGTCCGGCCCGGCCGCCGCCGGCATCTCCTGTTTCGCCACGGCGGCGAACGTCGCCATCATGTCAATAAGCCCCACGAGCGCCTCGGAGGTCGTTCCGGCTCTGATCCGTTCCGGCCACCGCGCGACGAACGGCACACGGTGACCACCCTCGTAGAGCGCCCCCTTCGTTCCCCGCAGGGGCCCGTTCGGCGCCTGGCGCGCGTGCAGCGGATTCGTGCCGTCGTCATAGGTGTCCTTAATGGCGCCGCCATTGTCGCTTGTGAAGATGACAAGCGTGTTCGAGGCCAGATCGAGACGGTCCAATGCGGCCAAGATTTCGCCCACACTGCAATCCAGCTCATGGATTGCGTCGCCCCGCGTGCCGCAATCGCTTGTTCCCTTGAACCGCGCATGCGGAGCCATTGGTTCGTGGATGTCATTCGGCGCGAAGTAAAGGAAGAAGGGGCGGGCCTTGTTACGCTCGATAAAGGCAACGGCCTTCGCCGTGAGCGTGTCCGCGATGTCCTCATCCACCCATCGCGCGGACTGTCCTCCGGACATGTAGCCGATACGGCTGATCCCGTTGACAATCGTCTGCGAGTGACTCTTGTCGGCCTTCATCTTAAGCATCTCCGGGTGGTCCAGCCCGGTCGGATCATTGCCCACCTTTTCTCCGTAGCTGACGCGGATGGGATCGGCGGGATCGAGACCGACGACGCGGCGGTTCTCGACAAAAACGCACGGGACGCGGTCGCCCGTGGCCGGGAAAAAGAATCCGTAGTCAAAACCCACGTCGAGCGGGCCGGGCCGGATGTCGCCGTTGTAGTCGACAGGACGTTCCTCGGTGCCGAGTCCCAAGTGCCACTTGCCGACGATTCCGGTCGTGCAACCCGCCTTCCTGAGCAAAGAAGGCGTGGTGGCCATCGACATATTGATGGCCAATGGCGCAACGCCGCTCAGGATGTGGTCCCCGGCACGGTTGCGCCACGCATATTGACCGGTCATGAAACTGTATCGCGTCGGAGTGCAGACGGAGGCGGTTGAGTGCGCGTCGGTGAAGCGTACGCCCTCGGCGGCGATGCGACCCATGTTCGGCGTCTTGACCTTCGTCGCGCCGTAACAACATAAGTCGCCATAGCCGATATCGTCCGCGAGGATAAACACGATGTTGGGGATCCCGTCATTCCTCTTGGCGTCGCTGCTTCCCGCTGCGGATATCACCGCGGTCCCCGCGGCAATCCCATTCAGGAAACTTCGTCTCGTCATCGTCGCTCCCCTCCGGTTGCACTGCACGTGTGTTGTCGTGTTACCCTGACACCCGATCGACAAGGGGTTGCAACCCCTTGTCTTCTCTCAGGCAAGGTTAAGGGGTTTTGCGGCAAATGACAAGTGGACTGATGGCACGACGCAGTTTTCTGGGCTGCGTTGGTGCGGGGGCTCTCGCGCTAACGGGATGCACCACGCGGTCCGCGGAAAGAACATCGAGAGCCGGTGAGAAGTGGCGTCCGAATATCGTCTTCGTTCTGGCCGATGACCTCGGATATGCCGACCTGGGATGTTTCGGAAGCACGTTCTACGAGACGCCGAACCTCGATCGGCTGGCCGCGTCAGCCACCCGCTTCACGCAGGCCTACGCGGCGTGCCCGGTGTGTTCGCCGACGCGCGCGAGCATCATGACGGGCAAGTATCCCGCGCGGCTGAAACTGACCGATTTTCTGAAAGGCAACAGGAGTCCGAAAGATTCGCCGCTTCTCCCGGCGCCGTACGCGGACGAATTGGCGCTCGACGAGGTCACGGTTGCGGAAATCCTACGTCAGGCCGGCTACGCGACCGGGCACGTCGGGAAGTGGCACCTCGGAGGGAAAGGGTTCTGGCCCGAGGATCAGGGATTTGATTTCAACGCTGGCGGATGCGCCAGCGGCATGCCGAAGAGTTATTTCTGGCCGGACTGGGGCAACAATCCACCGATCAAGGGCAGGTTCGAAGGACAGTATCTTGCGGACCGCCTGACGGAAGAAGCCTACCGGTTTATCGAGATGAACAAAGATCGGCCTTTCTATCTCAACTTTTGCCATCACTCGGTCCATATCCCCATCGAGGCCAAGGCGGACAAGACGGCGAAGTATGAGGCCAAGCTCAAGGCGCATCCACCTAAACCGGGCCGGCAAAACAACGCGCGCTATGCGGCCATGGTCGAGTCCGTGGACGACAGCATCGGACGTTTGGTGGAGACGTTGCGCAGTTGCGGCATCGAAGACCGCACGGCCGTCTTCTTTTTCTCGGACAACGGTGGGCTGTCCGTCGAGGAAGGCAAATTCACGCCGGCAACGACCAACGCTCCGTTGCGCGACGGGAAGGGTTACCTTCACGAAGGCGGCATCCGCGAACCCTTGATTGTCTCGTGGCCCGGTGTTCTTAAGCCCGGAGGCGTGTGCACTACGCCCGTGTGCAGCATCGACTTCTTGCCTACATTCTGTACAATGGCGGACGTCACGCCGGAATCGGCGGGTGCGCACGACATCGACGGATTGGATATCTCGCCACTGTTCCGTAATGTGCGTGCGTCTCTGCCGCGCGACGCGTTGTACTGGCACTACCCTCATTTCTCGAATCAGGGCGGGCGGCCTGGTGGTGCAGTTCGGGCCGGCGATTGGAAGCTGATCGAGAATTACGAGTTCGGAGACCTCGAGTTATACAACCTGGCGAATGACATCGGGGAGTCGCGCAATCTGGCGAAGTCTGAACCCGCCCGGGCTGAGAAGATGCGAGCCATGTTGAAGGCGTGGCGAAACCGGGTAGGGGCCACGATGCCACCGCCCAACCCTGAGTATATGAAGTCCAAGACCTGACCGGACCCTTATGACTCCTTATGACGCTGTCGCGCGCAGAGGGAAACAAGTGGGAGGATTTGCTGTGCCTACCGGATCACGGGGGAACAGGCACGTAATGGGCCGGCGCGATGCCCTGCGCACGACCGCCGCAGCAGGCATGGCTGTCCTGGCTTCGGTGCAGCCGTCCTCGGGTGCGCGATCTGCATCCCGCAAACGGCCTAACGTGCTTATGTTCCACTGCCACGACCTCGGGCAGTATCTTCACTGCTACGGCGTCAAGACGGTTCGCACGCCGAATCTTGACGCGTTCGCCGAACAAGGCATCCGCTTTGCCAACAGTTACTGCACAGCGCCCCAATGCAGTCCGTCGCGCGCGTCCATGTTTACGGGCCGCTATCCGCACTGTACGGGCGTGATGGGATTGTGCCATGCCGATTTTGCCTGGGACCTCTATCCCGACGAACGCCACTTGGCGCAAATCCTGAAGGATGCCGGTTACGCCACCGAATCCGTCGGCGTGATTCATGAGACCCGTTCCGGGGCGGCACGATGCGGCTACGAAAAACATACGCCGAATACCCGAGTGTCCGAAGCGGTCACAGCCGCGATCTCATCGCTCGAGCGCCTTGCGAAGCCACACGGACGTCCTTTCTTCCTGTGCTGTGGGTGCATCGAACCGCATCGTATGCGCTCGCAGGGAGAGAAGGATTACATGGGTTTCCTCAGCCATGAGTTCACGCCGGACGATGCGCTGGGCGTGGATGTGCCCGGTTTTCTCAGTGACACTGTCGGCACGCGCGCAGAACTGGCAGAACTGCAGGGTGCGGTTCATCACGTGGACATGCACTTCGGACGGCTTCTTGCGGCGTTGCGTAAGCTGCAACTTGAAAAGGACACGCTCGTGGTTTTTACGACGGACCACGGCTACGCCATGCCCCGTGCCAAGTGTTCGCTGTACGACCCGGGACTGGCAGTGGCTTTGATGCTCCGTCTGCCGTCCAGAAAAGGCTGGTACGGCGGCATCACTCGCGACGAGATGATCTCAAACGTAGACTATGTGCCGTCCATACTGGACCTGTTGGGCGTCCCGCTGCCATCCAACGTGCAAGGGGGGTCGTTCGCGCCACTCCTGGACGGACACGATTACACGCCTCGCGACGCGATCTTCGGCGAGATAAGTCATCACGACTACTATGACCCGCGCCGGTGCGTCCGGACAAAGATCCACAAACTCATCGTGAACTTTTCCTCGGCGCCGTCCTTTATGGACCCGTCGCAGTCGTGGCGTCCACGTTCTGACACGGTCGTGCCGGAAAGCCATGCGCTTGCGTATCACACGTGTTCCGAACTATACGACCTGTGCCGCGACCCATGGGAGTCTAACGATGTGGCCGAGTCGCCCGACTACGCGCAGACCCGCGAGCATCTCCTCGCCCGGTTACGGGAGCATCTGATCAATACCAAGGATCCAATTCTCGATGGTGCGATAACGCCGCCAATGCATCGCAGGGCTCTGTCCTTGCTGAACCTCGGAGAACCAGAGCAACCGGTCGGGAAGTGAACGGAGAAGGCGCTTCCGGAAAACATGCGCCCAAGCCTATCCGAGCTCGAGCGAAGAGATTGTCACGGGGCGTATTTGCTCCGCAAGGTTGACGCCGCAACTTTCGGTCCATTCGTCCCACGCCTGATGCAAGGTCACGGCCTTGTCCAGTTGGTCGCGCAGGAGGTTCCTGAACTCAAGGCGGTCGGCATCGAGGTCGTATAGCTCACATCAGCGCCTATGGGGCACTCGCCCAATACGTACTTCCTCAGATGCAACCATCTCTTGTCAGGGTACAATGTACTCTCCTCGGGGTTGGGTCTTCTGTGGCGCCTCCAACCCGAATGTCCTGGCTCGTGGACGGGTGAAATATCCTCGTGCGCTCACAAGATCGAGACAACGGCGATTGGGCTTTTGATTGAAACGGGAGTACACTCCCAACGCACGACTCTTGAGGAGAGGGAATAGTGCGATTCATAAACGCCGAGGGATGCAAACTCTACACGCGCCCAAACAGAAAAGGAAAAGTGCAATGAAGCAGTTTGCCGTAATAGTGCTATGCCTCCTGGCCCTGAGCAACTTGGCCGCTGCCAGCGGGTACAGAACCTTTGTGGGAGATGAACCAGACCGGATTCCGGTAGTCGTGCTTGTGGGCACGCCGCATGAGATGGGGGCGGCAATGGGGGCACTGATGAAAAACGAAATCAGCGCCTTCGTACCAAAGTACATGGAGATGATCCGGGCGCGCGGAGGCGAGCGGTACAGCGACGCCGCGCTGGATCAGGCATGGGAATTGGTGTCCAAATACATGACCCCGCGTTATATCGAGGAGATGAAAGGAGTGGCCGAAGGTGCGGGAGTCCCGTTCGATCTGATCCGCCGCTCAAACATGGTGCCGGTCGTCGGCACGTATTCCTGTAGCGCGGTGGCCGTTTGGGGAGAGGCGACAAAGAACCATCACCTCTACCAGATCCGCAACCTCGACTATTCGGTGGGGGCGCATCTGCAGGATATCCCGATGGTGGCGGTGTACATTCCTAAAGAGGGCATACCCCACATGAACATCTCTTTCGCGGGCGTGATTGGCGTGAACACGGGTATGAACGCTGAAGGCATCACGCTGTCGGAGGTCGGCGATTCGCCGCAACGCGACTACCCCTTCGACCTGGATGGAGCCCACTTCATGAGCCTTTTTCGCGATATCCTGTACGACGCGCACAATCTGGACGAAGGCGTCGACATGATAAAGCAAGCCAAACGGATCAAGAAATACCACTATGTCATTGGCGACGGCAAGGCCCCCAAGGCAGTTAAGATGCGCGCGCATGCGCCCAACCTGGACATTTGGGACGACAACGATCCCAAGGATGAACTCGCGCCCAACGTGCTAAGGAATATCGTGTACCACGCCGAGGGCCGGGACCCGATTGCCTTCGCGCACCTGAGCCGGTATCAAGGCAAGTATGACCCGGACGCTATGATTCAGCTTTCGAAAGGCATTGGCTCTCTCGGCGGAAACCTGCTCAACGCCGTTTATGACGCAACTTCGCTCGAGTGTTGGGTTGCCTACGCGAATGGCGCAGATGAGTGTGCGTATCGCCGACCCTATGTCCACATCAGGATGAACGATTACGTTCCGTTCAACCCGAAACCTGAGAACGTGAAGATAGAAGCCTCGTACCCGCCGCATTAGGGCTCGAGATCGATGTGGGGCTCGCGCAAGGGCCACGCAAAGAAGTGCAAAGAGGAGGGACAAGGTATGCAGGCCCCGATGGACTTGCGAGGGCCGATTGAACTGCGCACACCTCGTGGGGAGACGGGTTGTCGATTTCCATTAGCAGCCGAACCACAAGCGCCATGTAATGAGCCGTTACTTTCTATGGTTGCAGCTTTGAGCGGATCGAGCCCTTCCCCCCTGGGAAAGAGTGCCGGAGACTGCACGAGGCAATCTCCGGCCAATTCAGGTCAAGAACGGTACTACTTGATCGATTCCACCCGCAGGACTTTGCCCGATCCCGGGCGTCTGCCCTCGCTAATCGTACCGGCTACCTCTGCGTTTTTCCCATCGAACTTCCCAAATTCGGCAGCCTTGTCACGCGGCCCGAGACGCAAAGTCTGGCCTTTGAGGTTATCCATGGCCTTGCCATCAGCGCCTTTTCCTTCGGCAACCGTGATCTCGAAGATCTTGATATCTTGGCCTTGACGGTTTACGGTCTTGCTTGCGACTTTGCCTTTCACCACGGCTTTTACACCTTCGGGCGCCTTTGGGGCAGGGGAAGCCGCAGCTGGCTTGTTCGGCGCGGGGGCCGGATTATCCGCAGCAAATGCAATCGCCGAAACGGCAAGCGCTACGGCGAACACCGTCGCCAAAATCATGGTGTGCTTCATGGTCTTTCTCCTCTCTTTGTTGTTAAGGTTTTCATTATTATACCCTACTGAAAGCGCAAAAGCCCCCTTGGCGCAAGAAACGACGCCACAGGAGAATCTCGCAGGGCGTATGAGTCCGCGTATCTAAGCACGAACTGAAGGCGAACAGGCCTTCCGAAAAGGTCGGCAAGAGTGCGGCCGTCAGCCCTCGACAACTAATTCCATCTTGTGAATTGCGTTATTGCCCGATTTCGGGAACGGGCGAGGCATGGGTTGGGCGATGTCGTTCGCGTCGATCGTGCGGCACCGAAGGTGATAGCGTCCGGGAGCGATGCCCTCGATGAGAGCAGCCCAATGGACCACGGTGTTCCGCATGGGCCATTGGTAGGGTCTGCCGTCAGCCGGATTCATCTGAAGGGGCACGGGGGGTAATCTGCCGCCCGGCAATCCACCTCCCCATTCCGCTGGGGGCGGCAGGATGGCGGCATCTCGCCAATCGGACGATGCAAAGTAAGGGTCGTCCTTCGGCAGGGCGGCAGATTCCGGACAAAGCCAACACTGCACCTTTTTCAGACCGGACATTCCCACCTGCGCGATGCCCGTCACCGGCACAGGTTGGCCGGCCTTCGCGTTCGCAGGAACCAGGACAAACCGTGCGTGAGTCTTGCGGGGGCTTTCCGTGTCATTGTTCCAGAGAGCGTATGTGTCGTTGGCTTGGTAGTTGTTCGTGAGGACAATCCGCTGGAGCCACTCGACCGACTTGTTCCCATAGGCATCCGGGACGATCATGCGAACGGGCGCGCCGCGTTTGGGGGAGAGCCATTGATCGTTTAGCTTGTAGCAGAGGGTCACCGGATGCTCCCCGGGCGGATCCTCCAGCACACGTCCTAGCGACAAGGAACTCTGAAATCGTTGCTTTGCGTCGTCGTTGTGGTAGCCGTAGTAGAAGACGCGACGAACATTCTCGACGGGGCTGGCCAACCAGATCACTTCGCGCAACGGGACTCCCTCCCACAGGCCCATGCCGCACGGAGCGGGGTCGTTCGTACACGTCATCGCGCTCATGAAACGCACGGCATGCTTCTTGGCAAGCTCCACCAGACCATCCCAACTGAGCGCAGTCCCCAATTCCTTGGACATTACATGTGCGACCTTGGCGTCCGAGGAGGGATCCGGAACGATCTCCAGTTGCCACGTAGCCGGGTCCAGTCCCACTTCGCGGCGCCGTTCCGGCGAGAGCGTGTGCGGCGGAGGCTCGCCGCGGCCATAATTCCGGAAGCCCTCGTCCTGCGTAAGGTACTCCATGCCTGATACGGCATCAGCCAAGAGGGGCGGAACCTCCTGCGTGTTCTCCGAGAGATTGGCCATGTGAATTCCCGTGACTGCCGCGGCCCCCGTTCCGAGGAAATAGCGACGCGTCACTTGCGCATGCTCTTCTGCAAAATCCTTCAACCGGCTCAATTCCCAGGTCCTTTCGTTTCCGTAGTCCCATGGCCCAATCCTTCGCTATGCCCCTCAATCATTTTCTAAATCCTCCCGGCGATGAATCAAATTCCTGGGCAATCTGACATGCCAATAAGGTCTTGCTCAAGCATATGCCGCCTCATTGCGCGCTCTGTCACAACACGACACTCTGTAAATGAACGCGCTATCCCGAAGGACTGTGCGACGGTTTGGCCATTTGGTGTGGAACGCCGAACCTTGGCTATGCGCTCGTTCGCTGGTACACTGGAAAGGGAAAGGTTTGCGTAGCATGATCAGAAGAAGCATTCCTATTCTGTGTGCCGTTCTTCTGTTCGGGTACGCGGAAAAAACCCTTTCCGATCCCTGTTGTGACGGGGGACAGTTTTACCTTTTTCGTCTCGGCGGATACGCATTACGGACGGGATCAGTGGACCAATAATGAGCAGTCCAATAAGGCGCCCGTTGGCATCTTCGTTGCAGGCGACCTGGCCTGCATTTCCGTACCCGCGTGCACGTACGATATTCGGCAATGATAGGAAGGGGCATTTTGCCATGAAACCAGGTTCGGGCAGGAGAATCATAGGTGGTTGCGGGGCGGTGATAGGCTGGATTTTTTTGATAACGTATTTTGCCGCGCACAAGACGTTCAGCTACACCGACGTGAACTATCAGAAGAACTACGTCTGGATCGACGTCGAAGTTGGAACGGTATTGCGTTTGCCGCAGGGAAATCCGCTTCCTACAGGCCGCTGTTACGCTATCGTTGCCAAGAAGAGTAATCGGCCTGACGTGTATCTATACGAGGGACCCAAGGGCGAACTGCCGCCCAAACCGGAATTCATCTCGGCTCAAGAGACAACGGTGCAGTATAGGACTGTCGACAAGGGCGTTCTGAGCTTCGATCTGGGCGGTTTCGCAAGCGAGCCTTCCAAGGGGCCGTGAGGTTAACGAGACAGAGTGAGAACTAGGAGGAATAGAGAACGCCTGTTTCCACCTCTGGGCGGCTGCCCACACCCAGATGCCAGGACTGCGCGGCCGCGAACTTGCCAGGAGGCCTCTGGGTTCCGGGCCCTCAGGTGCCAAATCAAAGGAACTCTGCGAACCACTTGCTCAGGCCGCATTCTCGCCGCTCAGTCAATACTTGCCGTATTCTCTGCACACAGGTTTCTCCTTTGCACCGTGTGCCGACGATGTCGCGCCCCCATAAATGCTCCGCACGGGAAGTGTGGCCCCCGACTTCTTCAACACTCGTTCGCACGGTGCGTGGAATCCGTCCTGACGGTGTTCGTTTGGGAAGGATGCAACACGCAGATCGAATTTTAGGTTTCTTGCGTGCTCGCTCGTTCGGGAGACTTTACGAGCAGCTTGTTGTTTCGGGTCCTTTCGGATTCACTCTCGAAGGAGTTGCCTTCAGGATAAATACGGGGACTGGGACCTCCCGGATCGAATGCGTATCCCTTTTCACATCCTTGCCCGCGTACCGATTCTCCCTTGTGCGCGGCCCCTGCCAAGGCCTTATTCTGCTCTTATAGTACCCACCCCGAGTTATACCCAAGCGGGACGTAGGGTCTTAGGTGCACCTGGGGTAGTCGTCCCGGTTGTGGATAACTCGGCTGAAGATCGGTTCGTATTGGTTTCATCGTATTCAATAGATACGCTTCTTGCGGACCCGGCGTGGTGCGGTGCCACGCGGTCTGCGCGGTTTCCGGCCACGGCGGCGGAAGAAACATTCTGCCCTGTTCTTGCGAGAACTAACGTAAGACATTTCTCCGCCGCCGTCAGGACCCAGCAAAGTCACAATCAAATGATGTGCTTCGAGCACCATTCTATAAGGTCTGACTCGTCTGTGTCCACGGCCGGCGGCCCGCAAAAGGGAAGGTGA
>Ga0315279_10001356_pt1 | contig 41120 bp, 43 predicted proteins | sample YL17G06_20_MG_FD_203694 | JGI IMG/M metagenome (GOLD analysis project Ga0315279, IMG submission 203694) | Sediment microbial communities from Yellowstone Lake, YNP, Wyoming, USA - YL17G06_20 | ecosystem: Environmental > Aquatic > Freshwater > Lake > Sediment | place: USA: Wyoming | collected...
GCCACTAGTCTGCCCCATCCATCCACAGGCGCTCCAGCGACACTGAAGGGGCAGCACCGCCGCTGGGGATTAAGGATGATGGCCTTCAAGGGTCAGGTCCGAGAACTGGTGAGAAATCCGGGCTAGTGCCGTTCCACCTATTTGCCAGTATTATGTGTGAACCAGCCGGGCCTTTTTGCGAGACACCGTTTTCCAGATTCTTAGGGACATCAACTTGGAACGGCACTAGGCGAGCTTTTTCAGGGCCTCCAGAATCTCGGCGTTATCGGGTAACTGCCTCAACTCATAGACCTTGGACCAGGCAATCGTACCGTTCTTGTCCACGATAAAGACCGCCCGATCATTGATGAACGGAATCTGGTGCCGGGTGGGAGGAAAAACTCCGTACGCCTCCGCCGTCTGCGCATAGGGCCAGCGGTCGGTGGCAAGCGGAAACTTCAGCCCCCCCAGGGACTTCTGAAATGCAACGTGGGAAAAAACCGTGTCCGTGCTGACGCCCACGACCTGGGCATTCAGGCCGGCAAACCTAGCGAGGTCCGCCTGGATTGCCGACAGCTCGTCCTGTCAAACCGGAGTGAAGTCCAACGCGTAGAAACAGATTACAACGTTCTTTCCACGATAGCTGGAAAGCTGAAATTCACCCTGGGCCTCCCCCGTCGCGCACCCCAGTTTGAAGTCTGGGGCCACATCTCCAACGTTCACTGCCATGAAGAACCTCCCTCGCTCAACAAGGAACGGGCCTGCGTCCCGTCTTCCTCAGGCCGCGTCACGTTCGTTGTGTAAACTGCCAACACAAACCAACTGCACTCCTGAACTTCAGCGGACGCATTTTACCCCAGAGCCCCGGCATAGGCAAAGCCCACCGCCGCGGCGGGACGGGGTACCTGGCAAGCCCGCGAGCGAGTTCACCACCGCGCATGGGAAACGCCCTTGGTGCGCTCGCCCCGATCCCGCGTGCGCGGGATAAAGGGAGCGACCCGCCAAGCCGGGATTGCGCACCGTGTTGGGCAGTTGCCCTGCGCGTGCACCCGGGCGTCCCCGGCCGCCTCTGCGCTCACGGGACGTACTCTCTTACCGACGGATCGGGGCTCGCCCCTTCCTCCCTGGCCGGGGCCCAGACTTGCGATGTCGCGGGTCCGACCCTTACCTATGAAGGAACTTCGAGACGTACGGCGAGTTGCGCTCGAAGCCGGTCCCTTGCCGGCGAAAGTGGCCGGAAGGCCCTTCGCCGAGGAACTCCGCGAACCACGCTTCGTGTTCGACCTCTTCGTGCAGAATCGCCAGCGCCAGGTCGTACGTGCGATGGTCCTTGCCCGCGGTCAGGTTGCAGATAGCTGTGTAACCGGCGACCGCGCACCGCTCCGCCTTCACGAGCACGTCGAGCATAGCTTTGATGTCCTTGGGATCTTTCGGTAACATGGCCGGCGGGCACGCCGAAAGGTCATGGAATTCATTCATGTGGCCGGGTAGCTTTCCGCCCAGCTCGTAGATTCGAGGCACCAGCGCCTCAAAGTGGTTCCGGTCTTCAATGCGAGCGTCTTCGGTAATTTCCTTCAGCCCTTCCCCTTCCAATCCGATCAGGTTGACGCGAAGGATCGTATAGTAATAGTAAGTCGTCAATTCCGCTGAAGCATTGCGAATAAGCAGGTCGAGCAGCTTATCCACGTCCACTCCAGCCTTCTGCACCACTTCACGAGCGACACGCGCCATCTTCTCCTCCTTTTGCCGTCAAGACATTTGCGTTTCGGGAGCCGCGCAGGCTGAGCGCTGGCTCCGAGCGTCTCCGGCAGCCAGTTCTCGCCGCCTCCCCCAAGAGTGTCCTTGGCACATGGCAGTGTGCCTTGCTCTGGCCCATAGGTCAAAGATATAATTCCTATTGGAGCCATAGGCTGAACATATGGAGATTCACCAGCTACGATACTTCCTGGCTGTAGCGCGTTTTCGCTCGTTCACGCGGGCGGCCGAGCACGAGCACGTGGCTCAACCCTCGCTCAGCCAGCAAATCCGCAAATTGGAGGATGAGCTAGGCGCGCCGCTGTTCGACCGCCTGGGGCGCAAAATCCGGCTGACCGCCCTGGGGACGAGGTTCCAGAAGCACGCCCGGCGCGTCCTGGGCGAGCTCGAGGGCGCACGGCGCGAGGCGCAGGAAATGCTGGGCCTGGGCCACGGCCGGGTCTCCGTGGGCGTCATCCCCACCATCGCACCGTTTTTGTTGCCCTCGGCCCTGGCGGCCTGCGCCCAGGCCTACCCGGGAATCACGGTGAACATCACCGAGGACTTGAGCAAATCCCTCCTGCGCCGACTCTCCGAGGGTGAAAGCGATTTGGCCCTGTTGAGCTTGCCGGTCAGGGGTCCGGAGTTTGTGGCCGAACCTCTCCTGGAAGACCATATGCTGCTGGCCGTCCCCAAGCAACACCGGCTCTGGCGCCAGCGGCATCGCCGCGTGAGTTTCCGCGAAGTCGCCGAAGAGCCTTTCTTGTTGCTCAAAGATGGGCACTGCTTTCGCGACGATGTGCTCCAGATTTGCAAATCGGCGAGGGTGAATCCTCATGTGGTCTTCGAAAGCGGGCAGTTTGATACGCTGGTTGCCATGGTGGCCGCCGGCGCCGGCCTTACACTGCTGCCGGCGATGGCCCGCGGTCATTACCGAAATGCCGGCGTAGGGCTACTGGAATTCGCGCCGCCCGAACCCAAGCGGACCATCGGCGTCGTGCGCCCCAAGGGTAAGTTCCTGACAGGGGCCGCGCGAGCGTTTATGGAAGTCCTGAGGAAAATCCCGCAGACAAAGTCTTGAGGTTCCTACATTCTTGTAGCCGCTCCCCACGAGAGGTTGGCCATTTGTGTTATTATCGGACTGGGCTTATCGTGCGTATGTATTCCCGTTTATTTTTGGCTTCTATTATTGTCGTGCTTGGTTTGGCTATCGTATTCCTGAATCCCTGCCCGCCTGCCGAGTGGCCCGCTGCCCGGAGTGAAATCTGCGCAGCGAGCGCCCCGCTTGGCCCTTCGTCCGAGAGGACGCCCGCGGCTGGGGCGTCGACAGCCACGCGGATTCCCGTCATAACGTCGTCCCAAAGGGCCGGAAACCTCCCGTCCTCGGCCATGGCGTCCGGGCCTGCTATTGCACCCTCTGAGGCTTTCATCCTGCCCGCGGGCACGCAGTGGATCACGCACTTGGTAAAACGAAATGAGGGCCTAGGCGGAATTGTGTCCCGCTACCTCCCGGATAGCATCTACATGCGGCGCGCCGAGTTGGAAATGGCCCTGCGCCAAGCGAACGGGCTGGAAGGCAACGGGTTGAAGCCCGGCGCCCAGATACGGATACCGGGTATCCCCCTGGCGCCGATCCTGGATAAGCCTAAGCCTACCCCCAAGGATTTTGTGGCACGCGGGATCTACCTGACCGCTTACTCCGCCGGCAGCGGCCATGGTCTTGACTTGATCCGTAGTTGGAAAGAAGCGGGCGGCAACGCTGTAGTGTTCGACATCAAGGACTTCGACGGCGAAGTGCACATTCCTTTCAGACACGCTTACGCGCCGACCGGCAACATCACCATCCGCAACCTACCGAAGTTTATCCATTACCTGCATTCCCTTCAGATGCACGCGATTGCGCGCTTAGCCGTGTTTCGGGACGAACACTTGGCCCAGAGCCATCCGGAACTGGCCGTCCACTCCCGCGCCACAGGCAAGCCCTGGCAGGAGAACGGAAAGCTGGTATGGACGGACCCCTCCAACCCCGACGTGCAGCAGTACAATCTGGATTTGGCTCGGGTCGCGGCAAGCGCCGGCGCGGATGAGATCCAGTTTGACTATGTGCGTTTTCCCGCCGAGGGCGACCAGGCTGACGCCCGGTTCGCCTTTCAAAAGGACCATCCGGACTGGCCGCGCTCGCGGATTATTACCGACTTTGTGGCGCGCGCCCAACAGATGTTGCATTCTCAGGGAGTGTTGTTTTCCATCGATGTTTTCGGGGTAATGGCCTGGGCGACGCGAGTCGACCTGAACCACACCGGCCAGAATATCGCGGACTTGGCGCGGCGTGTCGACGTCATGTCCCCCATGATCTACCCGTCACATTTTTTTGGCTTCGACGGTTACAGAGTTCCCGGGGACGCTCCCGAGCATTTCATCTCGGAATCCATGCAGCGGTTCGAGCAGGCCACAACCGGCAGCGGCGTCGTGCTGCGTCCTTGGCTCCAGGCCTTCGGCTGGCATACTAAAACTTATTCGGCCAGCTACATCGTGACCCAAGTGCGCGTGGCCCGCGACCAGGGCGGCGTCGGTTTCCTGTTTTGGAACGCGCGCAATGACTATTCAAGACCCTTTCAAGCCATGCCGGCAGTCCAGGCGGCAATCCAGACTTCTCCACCAGCGGCCAAGAACTTGCCCCCCAACGCAAACGCGCCAACTCCCCAACCCCGCGTAACCGAAACCAAGTAGGAAAGAGGCCGGGGTCTGACCGTGAAGATCAGCGCTTCCGACATGCCTGCGCTCAGTCAGTCCGCCAGCGCATGCCGAGTGTCTTGATCCAGGACAACCGCTCCACCGGGCTCCGCATCCTCGCGGATGCTTCCGTCTCGCCCCAAGGTCAGGGAGTTGCGGCATAATGTTTGTTCCGAGGGGATGATGTTGCACCGTCGCAAAAAGGACTGCCAGGCAGTGGGATTCGGCTGTATCGCGCGCCACAGCTTTCCTGCCGCGCTTTTGACGCTGGCCATGGGCACGGCGGTGGCGCTCGCCCTAAAGAGTGCGGGTCGGTCAGTTGACGCGGCCCCACGGCACAAGCTCATTGCCCTCACTTTTGACGATGGTCCGCGACCCTGGGTGCTGAGAGGGAACTCGGCGGCGGGACATGCCTCCGCGAGCCTGCTAGACTTGCTCGACCGCCAAGGCGCAAAGGCCACTTTTTTTGCCATGGCGTGGCGGCTCGCTCCCGCCGCCGACCAGGACTGCCGGAAGATCGACGTAGGCATCAATTGCCGCCAAGCCGCCGAGGAGGAACATCGCCGCGGTCACGAAATTGAAAACCACACTTATGGCCACGGCAGCTTCCGCCGCATGAAAGCGCGCTATGGCGAGGGATGGATCCTGAACGACCTTGACCGGGCCTCCCGCACGATCGAGCCCATCACCGGGGTCAAGACGCTGTACGTGCGGCCACCGGAATGGGACGTGTGGCCGGAATTGGCGCAAAGAATCGAGGCGCGCGGCTACCACCTTATGAGCAAGTCCACGACGCTCCCTCCCGCCCGGCGCGATGTCGATTCCCAGGATTACTTCTGTGTGGGCAAGGATCTCTCTAAATGCCCCCGGCCCTCACTTTACGACTACGTCCTGCGGACCATCGAGCAGCGCGAGCGCAAAGGTGTGTACGGCCACATCCTCGTCTTCCATGAAATCCCCAATTCCGTGGAGGTCCTCTCCCAGCTGATTCCGGAACTTAACCCAACTTCCACACTCGGCTGAGTGAAGTGGTTTATTTCTAATGCGTTGCGATTTTATTCCGTCACTATGCCGGCGCCTCGCCGCGGGTTTCAACGGCACGCGGGACTGCGACTGCTCGGTGCTTAGTGACGCTCTTGGACTTTCGAGCTGTGATCTCCACGCAGAAGTTCATGAGATACTTCATACGTGATTTCATACAGATGAGTCAAGAGAGAAAATGCCAAGAGAGGCATTTTTCAGTCACTATTTTGGAGTTCCAGAGAGCCCGCGTTGAAAATAAAACCCTTGGCTGCCAAAACATAGCAAAATTCGCCTTTGAGCGTGGAAGTTGGGTTAAGAAGCGTGGCTACGGGTTTGTGACGCTGCGGAATTATCTGGAGATGGAGAAACTCAGATAAGCCCAAAACACCGGCTGGCGCATGAGGCGGGATTCCGTGCCGCCTTAGCGTGCCCGGCGGGGCATCTGCTACTTGACGGCCTGGGAGACGGCGGCATAGGACGCGAATTCCTTCTCCAGCCGCCCGTAGATCTGGCGCGCCTGGGCGGGGTCACATCAGGCCGGGGAAATCGCTTTAGTCGTTCGGCACCTGACCTGCCGAGTGGGGATGCTGAACCTGCGAACCGCTCGCCCCACCGTACGTGCCGATAGTGGCGGAAATCCCCGCCGCTGGCCTCGTGTCGCAAGCCGTGCCAAGCTGAACCGGCTGGGTGAAATGGAAGCCGGCTCTGCGGCGTGGCTACCCGCCCCTCGGTCCCGCGTACGCGGGACGGGCCGGAGGGTCGCCGCGGCGACTCCCGGCGAAGGCGGGAGCCCCGGCACTACAAGAGCAGGGTGTCTCCTTTGCACATAGGCTGGCGTAAAGCGTTCGCTCTGCGCCTTCTCCTCCGGAGATTCATCCCGGTGGAACACCATTCCAGATGACCAGTTCGGGATCTTTGAGGGTGACCTTGCTGTAAGGTGCTACCGAATGAGTGAGCCACACATTCCCGCCGATAACGCTGTGATGGCCGACGCGGGTGTTTCCCCCAAGGATCGTCGCGCTCGGGTAAACTGTGACGTTGTCTTCCAAGTCCGGGTGTCGCTTGTTTTCCTTTCCGCGGCGCAGTTGGCCTCGCTCGTCCTTGCCCAGCGGGTTGAAGGCTCCCAAGGTGACACCGTGATAGAGGGTCACCTTGTTACCTATGGTCGCGGTTTCGCCGATGACGACGCCGGTACCGTGGTCGATGAAGAAGGACTCGCCAACCGAGGCACCGGGATGAACGTCGACACCGGTGTGGCTGTGAGCCACTTCGGTCATCATGCGAGGGATAAACGGCACGTCCACGAGGTAGAGCCGGTGGGCCAGGCGCTGCACGGTGATCGCCTCGACGCAGGGGTAGCTCAGCAGAATCTCCTCATAGCTGGAAGCGGCGGGGTCGTTCTGGAAGGCGGCGTCGATATCGGAAGCGAGCAATCGGGCCAACTCCGGCAACTGCCGGAACAGGACCTCGATTTGCTCGGCAGCGCAATCCTCGAGGTGGGCAGGAACGGGGTTCCCTTTTAAGCGACTATCGAAACAGATGGCACGGCAGATCTGGTCAGCGAGAAGCGATTCGATCTCGCTTAGATAAAGCCGAGCATTGTTTTTGCGAACCTGATGATTCTTGTCCTGGCTCCGAAAGAAGACTGGAAACAGCATGTCAACATAGAGGCGGCAGATCGTCGCGACTGCGTCGCGACTCGGCAGCTTGAACTGGCTGCCCTCTTCACCCGCCAGTTGCGCATCCAGTGCGGATTCGAACTCGCTCGCCAGAATGTTCAGTCGTTCCAGCATCATAGTTTGAAACCTCCGGGGGATTGGCTCATGGCCTTTTCACTTTTCACCGGCTTTGTAGATTCCCCCCAATCTCGGTCTTACCCGATGCCCTCAAATAGCACCGTAGAAAGGTAGCGCTCGCCAGAGTCCGGCAGAATGACGACGATGGTCTTGCCAGCGAACTCCTCGTGTTTTGCTAAACGAACGGCAACCGCGGTGGCGGCGCCGCATGAAATGCCGCTCAAGATTCCTTCCTCCCTCGTCAGACGGCGGGCGAATTCGATGGCTTCCTCGTTCGAGACCTGCTCGATGCGGTCTACCAGCGAGAGATCCAGAACCTTGGGGACGAAACCCGCTCCAAGGCCTTGGATCTTATGGGGAGCAGGCTGCAGCGGGACCCCGGCAGCGTGCTGAGTTAACACGGGACTCGCGGCAGGTTCGACCGCCACCGACAGGATAGGTTTGCTTTTCGTGTTTTTGATGTACCGGGAGACGCCGGTTATGGTTCCGCCAGTTCCTACCCCCGCGACCAGCACGTCAATGGCGCCGTCCGTATCGTTCCAGATCTCCGGTCCGGTGGTCTTTTCATGGATGTCCGGGTTCGCGGGATTCTCGAATTGCTGCGGGAGGAAGTAATGTTGCGGGTCGGCTTGGGCGATCTCCGTCGCTCTCTTTATCGCGCCCGGCATCCCTTCCGCTCCTGGGGTTAGTATCAGGTAGGCGCCGAAAGCGGCACAAACCCGGCGGCGCTCGATAGACATGGTCTCGGGCATCGTCAACGTCAGCTTGTAGCCGCGCGCCGCCGCCACGTAAGCCAGTGCGATGCCTGTGTTTCCGCTGGTCGGCTCAATGATCTCGATCCCGGGTTTGAGCCAGCCGCGCTTTTCGGCATCCCAAATCATCGCGGCCCCGATGCGGCACTTAACTGAGTAGGCGGGATTGCGGCCTTCGATCTTGGCCAGTATGGTGGCCCGCAGGCCCGCCGTCAGGCGGTTCAGCCGCACCAATGGCGTCTTGCCGATGCTAAAGGAATTGTCTTTGTAGAAATTCGGCATGGACTCTCCTTGTCCTTAGGTTGTAGTTGAAAAGTCAAAGAGTCGAAGCGTTCAAAAGTCAGTAAATTCTCTTTCTTTCGACTTTCAACCTTCGACTCTTCATCTCTCTTCCCTCAGTACTTCGGCATGCTGGAGTCGACCTGGTCGACCCAGGCCAGGATGCCTCCCTTCAGGTTATGAATCTTCCGGAACCCAGCCTTCATCAGCAAGTTGACGGCCTGGGCGCTGCGCTGGCCCGAGCGGCAGTGGACGACGATCTCATCCACCGAGTTCAGCTCGTGCAGGCGCTTCGGGACATCGCCCAAAGGAATCAGCGTGGAACCCGGAATCCGGCAGATCTGATACTCGTGCGGCTCGCGCACATCGATCAGGATGAAGGGCTTCCGCTCATCCATCATCTTCTTGACTTCTTGCGGAGTAATCTCCGGAACGCCCGCGCGCACGTCCCTCTGCTCCTCGCCGCGCAGGCCACAGAAGTGCTCGTAGTCGATCAGCCGGGTGATACTCGGATGGGTTCCGCAAATCGGGCAATCCGGATTCTTCCGCAGCTTGAGCTCCCGGAACTTCATCCCAAGGGCATCAAACACCAGCAGCCTGCCGATGAGCGGCCGGCCGTTGCCCAGGATCAGCTTGATGGTCTCCATCGCCTGGATGGAGCCGATGATTCCCGGCAGCACACCCAGGACTCCGCCCTCGGCGCAACTGGGCACCAGTCCCGGCGGAGGCGGCTCGGGGTACAGGCAGCGGTAGCATGGCCCCTCCGGGGCATAGAAGACAGACACTTGGCCCTCGAAACGGAAGATGCTGCCATAAACGTTAGGCTTGCCCAGCAGGACACAGGCATCGTTGACCAGATAGCGCGTGGGGAAGTTGTCAGTGCCGTCGGCGATGACGTCGTAGTCCCTGAAAATCGGGAGCGCATTTTCGGAGGTCAAGCGGGTCTCGTAGGTCTCGATTTCGATGCTGGGATTGATCTCCTCCAAGGTCTCACGCGCGGAGGCCAGCTTGGACCGACCCACATCGCTCGTGCCGTGAATCACTTGCCGCTGGAGGTTGGTAAGATCGACCACGTCGAAATCCACGAGGCCGAGCTTGCCGACGCCCGCCGCCGCCAGGTAAAGCGTCAGGGGCGATCCCAGACCGCCTGCGCCGATGCAAAGCACACTAGCCTGCTTCAGCTTGAGCTGACCTTCCATGCCCACTTCCGGCATGATCAGGTGGCGGCTGTAGCGCAGGACTTCCTCCTTGCTCAATTGCACCGTCGGATCCAAGGTCGCTGTGGTCATGATCTTCATCCTTCAAGTGAGATATCCGCATAGCCGAGGAGCGTCTCCCTGCCACTTCTATCCGGTGGGGAGGATCACTCCATAGTCTTCCGGATTGTTCTTTAGGGTCTTGGGTGAGGGCTGCGCCCGGGATCCGCCACCCCGCAACGGGATGGGAACCCAGGCTAGCTACAGATACAGCGCAGGACCTTACCGCCGGCAATGGAGGGCACGATGCTGATCACATCGTTGTCATGCAGGGGAGTGTGTTCCTTCTTCAAATAGCGAATGTCTTCGTCGTTGATATAGATGTTCACGAAGCTGCGCAGTTTGCCTTCCTCGGTAAACAGGTGTTTGCGCACGTCGCTGTATTGCGTCGTCAACTGCGCCAAGGCCTCGGCGACTGTCTTGGCCTCAACTTCCACAGCATCCTTCTTCCCCGTGTATTGGCGAAGGGGAGTCGGGATGATGACTTTCACCGGCATTCCTTCTCCTTGAGTTCCCAGATTGGACCTCCGACCGCGCTCCCAAGCCCTCAGCTATTCGATGCAACCGAGCGGCCTGCTGATTCTCTCTCTTGGCCGCCTCGTCTTGTGCGCGGCTAGCGGCTCGACGTGTGGTCCCCTCGAGCAGTCATCCGCCCGGCCGGTTGGCCCTATACAGTCTCAACCGATTCCGAGTGGAAGCGCGACCGGTCTTCCGCCAGCACCCAACAAGCCAATTCCTTCGGCGCGCCCCGCTCCACCGATAGAATAACGTAAGAATACCACGGCCAGGCGTGGTCGCGATCATAATTTGAGGGGCGCGCCGGGTGGTCAGGGTGCGAGTGATAGTAACCCAGAACCTCCAGGCCGCGCCTCCGGGCGTCCTTTTCCACCCGCAACTGCTCCAAGGGATCGATCAAGAAGCGGTTCCGCTCCGTTTCGGTGGCGGGATCTTCCACCGGGACTAATTGTTGCGCACGGCTGGGATCCTGCCGCAGGTTCTTGAGCGGCACGACTTCCCGAACTTCCTTGGCGGAGCCGTCCACGCCGCCCAGCAGCACGCCACAGCATTCGCTGGGATAGTCCCGAATCCCGTGCCGCCGGATGGCTTCGAGTTGCTGTTGGTTGACCCTTAGCGCCATAGCATGCCATGGAGCGATTGAGTGATTGTGGCATCGGGCCATCCAGCGGTCAACTGCCTTATGACCGCGAAAGTGGGCCTTTCCCAGTAATGCGCACGGTCAGAAAAAGTCGCCGGCGCGACGCCGTGGTTGCCGGGATGAAAAGCCGTCCCGTCGCGCGGGATCAGAGGGTGGGGGTTGCCCTACCCTCTACGCCGGCGGGTGCGGACCGGGCGAATCAGGACTTCAGCCGGAATTTTCAACCTTTGATTCAACCGGCGGATCATCGACAACGACAGGGGGCGATCCCGGCGCAGCACTTCGTAGACTCGCGTCCGATTTCCAATGACACCGACCAGCGCCCTCTTATCTTCTCCCTGTTGCTCCAAACGGAACTTGATGGCCTCAATGGGGTCGGGAGCATCCATGGGGAAATGCGCTTGCTCGTAGGCCTCGACCAGAGTCGTCATTACTTCCAAACGATCCCCCTCCGGGGTTCCCTCATCGGCCCCCCAAAGGCGCTCGATTTCACGGAGCGCCGCTTCGTGATCGGCTTCAGTCCTGATGGGCTTGATCACCATATTGCACCGTCCTTGCGTGGCTACCAACATGCCATTTAGCGATTGGGTGATTGGGTGACTCCACAAACAACTGAGTGCGCCGCCTTCACTCCTCCAATGACGCAGTCTTTCACTGCCCCTCATCCCAGAACCGTTCGCTCAAGTACTTGTCCCCGCTATCGGGGAAGATGGTGACGATCACGCCGCGCGAGATATTCGCGGCCACCCTAAGCGCGGCCACCAGCGCAGCGCCGGCAGAAACACCCGCCAACAGGCCTTCTTCGCGCGCCAATCTCAACGTCAGGGCATAGGCCTCTTCCGTCGCGATTTCCAGGTTCTCGTCGGCGACGCCAGGGTCGTAAATGCCCGGCAAAATGGCCGTGGCCATATGTTTCAACCCTTCCAGGCCATGGAAGGGCGAGTCCGGCTGAAAAGAGATACAACGGACTTCCGGATTCAACTCTTTCAGGCGCCGCGCCGTGCCGATGAACGTGCCACTAGTGCCGAGGCCCGCCACAAAGTGCGTAACGCGCCCCTGGGTCTGCGCGAAGATTTCCGGCGCAGTTGTCTGGTAGTGGGCGCGCCAGTTGGCGGGGTTGTCGTACTGGTTGGCATAGAAGTAAAGTTCAGGATGCTCGGCTGCCATCTCGCGAACCCGGCGGATGGCGCCGTCCGAGCCTTCCATGGAATCGGTGTAAACAATCTCCACACCATAGGCTTTCAGGATACGCTTGCGCTCCAGGCTGACGTTCGAGGGCATGCACAGCTTCAGGCGATAGCCCTTCGCGGCGCAGATCATAGCGTAAGCGATTCCCGTGTTACCCGAGGTCGAATCAATCAGGACCTTCTCCTTGGACATCAGCCCGGCCCGCTCGGCTTCCTGAATAATGTTCATGGCTGGCCGGTCTTTCACCGAGCCCCCGGGGTTTGCCCATTCGGCCTTGGCGTAGAATTCCACCCTCGGAAACGCCGCGCCCACCTTCCGAATGGGGAGCAGAGGCGTATTCCCAATCAGGGCCAGGATGTCCTTCGCGCCCTGAACGAAACTGGAATTCTGAATGGCTGGTGCCCTTGCGGTTCGCCCCATGATTACTATAGACTTTCCATTCTAGGGGTTAACCTCGAAAAGTGTCAACCAAGCCCCGATCCATCGATAAAGGGAGCGATCCCGCCTGGGCGGGACCGGAGCACTGCACATTGCCTTGGGGAGCCGGTCTGGGCGTGTACCCAAGCATCCTCACCCCGATGGATCGGGGCAAGCGAGAAACCCATGGGTCGAGAACCTGAAGCAGCGATAGCAGCAGATATTCGCAAGCAGTTCGAGCAGGCGGGGTTCGTGATCAGCGAGGCCGGGCGAAATCCTGAGACGCTTGAGGTGAAGAAAAACTCCTGCTTACGATATCTTGTCCGGCGTGGTGACGGGAGGTGGGTCCCGTCCGGGCCTCCGTACTTCCTCGCCCGAGGACTGAATTGCGAGCTTGAAGACCGCGGCTATCAGAAGTTCTGGTACCACGATGGGAAGCGATTCCCCATCCGCAAGGGCGACCTCGAAGCCTTGCACCGGTTCGATCAGGAAATGCGATCGGTCCTCGGTCTAAAATCACTCTACAACGAATCCCTCGGTTCCACCTGTGCCCGCACTGTCTACGACCGCGTGCACGGTCGGCCAGACAGATGATGTAACGCCACGTTGGTACCTCAAACGTTACGCCTTTTCGAACAATGTGGAGAGGCTGCGAGGTCATGCGACAGACCTTGCCCCGATCCGTCGATAAACCCCGATCCCGAAGTTGCAACCGAGCAAACAAATTCGAACTGCTTGCATTGAGCGCTGAGTCCAAAGCATAAACACACCTTCTTGCTTCGGGATCGGGGTAAAGGGAGCGACCCGCCAAGGCGGGACCGCGCACTGGCCTGGGACGCTCGCCTGGGCGCGCACCCACGCATCCTCGTCCCGCTCTGCGGGATCACGGGACTTACTCTTGCCGAGGGATCGGGGCTTGCGCTGCATCTTGCGCCTTTGCGAACAATCTGGAACAACCCCCGCGCGGGCGGATCACGGAATTGACCCTGCAATGCAATATCGTAATTTCTTGTTTTCTTGGCAAACATTTTTGGCCTTACCCATTGGGAGGGGCATGAATAGAGGGCTTGTACGGGTCAGTCGTCAACCCGCAAGTCCTTGGGTGGTGGCCGGAGCCCGCGCTGCGCTACGCTTATCCCTGTCCCGGCGGCTCGCCAGAAGAGGGCCCGGGTGGAGCAGGTGGTGTGCTGGGTGCCTGCGGTTGCGAGGCAAGAGCGGGCGCCGCCGAGGGAGCAGGTGCGGCCTGTGCGGAGGCTTCGGAGTCAACAGCAGGAGCTGATCCGCCTCCTGACGTTGAGGCTGGAGGCCGCCCATCGGGCTGAGCCGGAGGAGGCGCCGGGCCAGAGGAACGCGCTGGCGGAGCCGGCCGTGCCTCGCGCATGAAGGACGGCCGGGCCGGCACAGGTTGGGCAGGTCGAGGCGCCCCTCGCGGCGCCGTGTCGTCGCCACGCGTCGCAGTGCGTATCGGTCGCGACACAGGACGGAAGATGATCTCGACCCGCGCCCTGCTCAGATCCTCATCGCGCACCTCAATGACTTGGTCAAACCCTTCTAGCCGGAGGCTCGCTTTCGCTCGTTCGAAGAATTGGTATTGATGTTCGATAACCGGCCGACCGACGGTTCGCTCCCGCGCCTGATCGCGCTCGATGCATTTCTCAAGAGGGATATCGAAAAGCAGAACTACGCACGGCACCTGTTGTTTTCGCGCCAAGTCCAACAAATCCCTCCGGGCCTGCGGCGTGAGCGCGGTGGAATCGACCACGCAAAGCCGGTTCCCGCTAAGGCGTTGCTCGACGAGGAAATGAACGAGCGCGAAGGCCTGCGCACTGAAACGCTGGTCCCGCTCGTCGTCGCATACGCGTGCCCGCGCCCAGTCTGAGGAGATCACCTGCGTGGGCCGGAAGTGGCGTTCCGCGAAAGTGGACTTTCCGCAAGCCGCTGGCCCACAGAGCACCACGACAGATGGCCGAACCAATCTGACCGCTTTTTCTGTAGGCCTATTTGGATCGAGGCTCTGTTCTTCAGCCATGAGTTATTAAGCCCCCTTTTGACCCGAGGTTTAGTGCCCCGTCGCCAGCAATTGCCGCGGAACTCTTCCTTCCGCCCTTGCCGCCAAGCTACGAGGCTTATACTCAGAACTGCAAATGGCGGCAAGTGGTTGCCTGGAAACCAGCGTTCAAGCGATCAACCCCCGGGCACTGCCTGCGTTGGTCAAGTGTGCAGCTAAGACCCGGAAAGGTCTTTCAGCACGATCCACCCCAAAGTTGATAGGTTGCATCTGCTTTCAAGTCCAGGCGTTCCTAAGCAATCCACCGTAGTTTAGCGTGCTCGCCCTGCAAAGGCACATGTTTTCTGCTCAGGGCCTACGATGAAGCGGATACTTTGTCCGTTGCTCTTCTTGTTACTGGAGACTGCACCGCGTCAGCCCGTCGGTTGACGGGCTGTTGGTGCAGCCCTTAGCATCCGAAGAGTTTTATGGTCCTTCCGGGTTCGGAGTGGGTAACCCCAATATATAGTGGTTGCCGGACCTGAGCTTTGCGTTTTCCGAGGCATGGGGAAACTATCGCAGCGATGAAGGGGGGGCGGACAGCCACCGCCCATCATGGGTTGTAGGGCCGGGGCTTGCCCCGGCCTATGCCCTCCAACGTCGGAGGAGAGGGTAGCCGATTCTGCCGGCACCCGCTGCCCGAACCCACCAAGCCACGCTAGGCCGAGGCCCCACCTGGAACGAAGGCCGGGGCAAGCCCCGGCCCTACGAAATGGCGGCCTCTCGGTCTCTAACCCAGACCGGAAACATCAGCATGAACGGCAGGCCCGACCACAACCTATGGTGGTCACCCACTCTTAACCCGGAAGCGGCAGTTTTATTTAACAAGCTTACGTGACAGGACACTACCAAGGACTGCCAACGATAGTGGCGCGGCGGTAGTAGACCCGAGGGAGCAAAGGGGTCCATCGCCTCCGCAAAGGGACGCCCGCGCGCGCCATGCGCCGCTGCCGCCGTTTTCTTAAGAAGGGCGTGGCTGTGGCACTCAGGCCGCCGAGGTTGAGATATTGCCAATCGCTGCCTTTTGCTCGTCGATGGCGGCGAGCATTTCGTCGTCCGTAGAATACTTGAACGCCGGCCGGTTCGCGGCACGCGCCCGGGCTTCCTCGGCCCGCGCCAACAGCGCGATGTCTTCCTTTGTGGCAAGTCGCACACCTTTGCGTGCCACCTCGCGGGAGATCTCCTGAGGAGCCGGGCAGGTCTTCTTCTCTACCGCGTCAAGGTATTTCAGCACGTGATCCACACCATGCTCAGCGTCGTAGCGCGCCTTGCCCACCAGCCCCTCGCTTGCCTTGCGTGCCCAGCCCACGACGTATTGGCCTTCCAAGGCCCGGGCCGTTTGCGGATCGAAGACTTCGTACGCCGCCCGGTCCGGTTCGGTGGGGTCGGGGTTCGTCAGGTAGGCGCCCTTGCTATAAGGAAGCCCGACAGAGGGGTCCGCCAAGTCGCCAATGGCGAAGATTAAGGTGTCAAATTCGAGATCCGTAATTTGATCGGTGGCCTTGGCCTTGGTCGTATCGCCCTCGGGCACGAGGAGGTTTTCCACCGCCCGGAGTTTTGCAATGCGGCCGCTTGCATCCGGCGCGATCCCGATCGGGGAGGTCAGGAAACGGAAATTCAGCTTTCGTCCACCTGGAGGGGTTGCCGGTTCATTGAGCCAGGGGAAGATCTTCTCTGGAACCTTGCTGATGTCCTGGCCGCATGCCCGGATGCGCTCCTCGACTCGGCGCACCTCGTCCTGGAAGCCGTTCCGGTCGAGAAACATCTGGATGTGATCGAATTCCTTCTCGTCAAATTTCACCTCGAAGGGCCCGCGACGCGCCACCACGACAACCTCATCAGGCTTTTGGCCTGGCATGTCGATCAGGAGCCAACGGGCGATGTCCACCATGACGTTGCCCATGCCCACAATAGCCACGCGGCGCCCGGTGGAGAAGTCCTGGGAGGCAAAGGGGGGAAGCTGATTGTAGTAGAAAACGAAGTCCTTGGCCGAATACACGCCCTTGGCATCCTCACCCGGCATACCCAGCTTCTTGGTTCCCTGCGCGCCCACCGCAAAAACAATCGCGGCCGGATTCCACTGGCGCAGTTCGCCGATAACCAAAGGCCCGCCCTCCCGGACGGGAACGTGGCCCAAATACGCGACGTTGGGCATTTCCAGAAACTTGGTGAATTGCTTCCGCAGGCCTTGCTTCATGTGATGCTTCTCGGGATAAATGCCATATTCGGCGAGTCCTCCCGGCTTGATGTCGCGATTGATGATCAATACCTGATAGCCCGCTGAGGCGATCTTGCGCGTAGCATAAAGCCCTGCCGGACCTGCACCAACCACAAGAACCGTTCCGCGATCCACTGTGACCTCCTCTAGTTTAGGTTCGTGAACCCTTTCTCAACTTCGATTCGCCGGTCTGCCAGGAGAGATGATACCAGAGCAACCCCGAACCTGGAATCCCGGTTGCGCATCGCTCGCGCTCGGTTTCCCAAAGTAAGTCGGCAAACCTCGGGCCAATGCATACTTCGGGTGGGTAAAGGCACGCATTCGGCCGACACGAAAGCACCCCTGGGGCCATTCAGACAAAAAGGCTCAGACCTAGCTCCGGTGCAGGGCTGCCTCACCGTCTGCTCCGGCAGCTTCCACTGCGGTTTGAGATGCAGGCTCGCCCTGGGGTACATTTAGCCGGTACGGGGCTGCAAACGGGACGGAGCGTTCATCGCCGGTAGCTGATCTGCCGATGGAACGCGCAGTGCGCAAGATAAACGACCTTCGGTGCTTCTCCCGAAAGGAAGGTGATCTCGTGCCCACATTGGTTTTGGCGGTAGTTGAAGACCTTTTCTTTCTGTCAAGAATCCAGCAGACCGCTCAAATGCTGGGCGTGGTCGATCCGGCTCTGCCCTGGAGGTTCTGCGCACTTTCAAAACCGACCCCGCCAGAAAACACATTCCGGTCGTAGGCTTCGTTTCCCACGCATTCCTTCTCATCTACTGCCGCGGCGATCGATGGAGCCCTTGGTCGCGTGGCACTTTACGCAGTTTCCTTTCATCTCGAACGACTTGCCGTCGGCATGGTGGCAAGCGCCACACCCAGCGCTGGACTTGACTGGGACACTTGCCGATTGCGGCCAGAGTTTGTCGTGGCATTTTGTGCAGTCGCCCTTTTCTCGCTGCAAGTGGGCCGTGTGATTGAAGGTCACGTCCCCGGCCTTCGACGGGAACACAAGCCTGCGGGGCGGCTTCTTGTGCTGGACCGCCACAGTGGCCCCACCGGCGAGCACGATCGTAATGAACAACCCGATCGCAAAGCGCATAGGAAAGCAGTCACCCAAGATCCGTATTTTCGAATTAACCCCTATCTCCAATCCCGAGCTTAAGCGGCTTCCGTCGCAGCGGTCACGTTCTTTCGCCTTCGGGATGGGGGTTGAACCTGCAAAGACGGGGCTGCAACCATTAAGCTTTCGCGTGTCAAAATTCACCGAGCGCTGGTAATTGATTAGCGGGCTTCGGTGGAAGGACCGGGCGCACGCTGGCGAGCCAGCGTGCGCCACTCAAAACGCTCGGGCTACACGTCCTCCTCATAGACAGAGAGCCCCATCAGGGTGGCCAAGTCCTTCACGTCTTTCCTCCAATTGCCAAAGAAAGTGACGCGGTGCCATCCCCAGCGATAGGTTTCGAGGATTTTTTCGACGTTCGTTTCCGTCGCCAGTTTAGTCCGGCAAGCCTTCTCGTCGTCGATATTCGCGACGGTTTTCCCGCTGTGCAGGACAAGAGCTTTCTCCTTGGGGTTAATCTGAATTGCGGTCACCGTCTCCCCCAATGGAAGCAGCGATTGCACCACCGCGCCTTTGCGATCTTCAGAGTGCGACCTCAGGATGTAGGGGTTGGACTTTCCCTGCGGCCCAAAGGCTTTCGTCGGCGCCACGCAGTGCGCATAAATGATTTGGGACTTGGGGAGATCGAAGACCGGATCCGAGATGAACCCCGGCATCCCCGTCAGATGCCGCATCGTGATCATCGTGACGGTGGAGTTCAAATCGGCTTCGCACGCTCCCACCAGGTCCCCGTTATTCAGTTCTGTGAAGGAGAGGCAGGGGTAGGCAAAGAGCTTGTGGCTATAGAAGCCCCCCAGACAATCAATGGCAATGGCCTCCGCACCCCGTTCCGTCAATAGAGTTGAATTCGCCAGGTGCATTTTGCCGGATTTGACGAGATCTTCGCGCGTCGGCTCCACCACCTTCTGGGCCTCCATTGCCCATTTATCCGCCCACTTCGCGGCCTCTTTTTCGTCGGCTTTTTCCCAATAGGAATTCAGCACTGCCAGGCCGACCGGAATCACTTCGATCCCCGTGGTTTTCTTGATCTGGTCGGCGTGCTCGCTGATGTCGCGGTCCATCACGTCCACGATCTTGGCACTCTGAATGCGTTTTATGACCTCGAACAATCTCGCGGCTTTGGCCACGTCGCGGAAGTCAGATGAAGCCACACCGACCACGGGTCGCTTCTCTTTCAGGCAATCGCGATAGGTAAAGATGAATGTGGGAGTACCACTGTAAAGATAATCGACCAACACGACCGGCTTCCCTGTTTCCACAAACGGTTTGGCGGGCACCGAGGGACCAACCAGGTAAACGACGAACCCGTCGACGTCGCTCATCTGTTTGACGAGCGTCTGCACTTGCTCGGCGTTCACAGCGGTTCCTACCGAGAAATCTGTGTTCGGGCAGGCTTCCGTGAGTTTGCGGGTAACTTCCTTAATCTCCGGCTCGAAGTCGAATCCCTGGTAGGGCCAGCAGGGCTCGTCGCAGGTCATGTGGGGAAAAACCAAGCCTACCTTGGCCTTGGGTACCGGGAGACTGGGTTTGGGCGCGGAAGGCTCTTCCGTCGCAGCGCCCAGAAGGCGTCCAGCGGGTGATGCCAGCACGTAGGCGGCAAAAGCTGTGCTGGTTTCCGCCAGGAACTTTCTTCGGCTAAGACAGTAGGCGGTGAAGGGACATCCTGTTCTGTCCATATCATTTCCTCCTATGATGGCTTGGGATTCCACCTTCGCGCGGGCGGAATTCAAGCCGACGAGGGGAATAATTCCTGGGTCCGGCGTACTCATCTGCGCGCATTAGAATCACCTTCGCATCGGCCTGTCAAGGTGAATTCTGGAGCGGCCGTAATGTCTGGGAGCGAATCGCCCCAAAAGCAAGTAACGCCTCTCGCAAAGGCGCAAAGTCGCAAAGGCCGCCAAGCAGACAAAGCAGCTCTTCTTGGCGAGTTTTTGCGCTCTGGTCCCGCAGGCGCGGCATGAGGCTCTTCTATTTTTTCACAACCGGTCATGGGCCCAAAAACCGGCCAAAACGGCGTACGAGGGCAAACCTGAGGGCAAGACGGGTCAACAGGAGAGCGAATTTGGACGGGTTTGTAAAACTCGAGACCGGGTGGTAGGGATTGGGGGCTCGGGCGAGACCCTAATGCCAAATCTCGAATCCCGAGTCCGTGAACGGGAGCCGTTACAGTCCGCGAAGGGATGTTTGTACGGCCCAAGGTTGGCATTTCTCCCACGACGGGGCGCGCGCGAGCCGTTACAGCAGGTGGTGCTATGCCAATTCGTGGACCTTAGGAACCTCCCGCGATCGCCTGGGGCTGGTCATTGGCGCCATCTGGTGCCTGCCTGCGCCAGGCAGGCTGAACAGCCCAGTCTTTCCGCCATTTGACAGATTGAGCATGCGCGCTTACACTCAAAGGGAGCTGAAGGCGAGATCATAATACCCATGATGACTATTACCGTAAAAAACAAGACGCCGCTCGTGGTCCCACGCGCGATTCGCCGCCGGGCGGGTTTTAAGGGCGGCGAGGAGCTGGAGTTCAAGGCGTCCGGCGGGGTGATCACAATCAGGCCTAAAGTTTCCGTTGCGGATAAGGAGTACACGCCGGCTCAGCGGAAGATCATTGATGCGCGCCTAAAGAAAGCTCTCGCAGAAGTGAAGAATGGCCACACGGCTGGCCCCTTTAACACGGCTGATGAAATGATCGCTTCTATCAAGCGGGAGCTTACCAAGCGCACCGGTAAGACATCGAAGCCGCCTCCTTGATGAGGGTTGATTACGACAGCCCAAGGGTGATCGAGGCACTGCGAGCCGCTCCTGAGAGCGTCAGGAAGGCCTTTTTCAAACAGATCGGCTTCCTGGCGGGCGATCTTTGGCATCCCTCACTCCACGCCAAGAAGTACGATGAAGCGAACGATATCTGGCAGGCCCGCATCAGCCGGGGCTGGCGGTTCTACTTCATCATCCAGGGCGACACGTACATCATCCTCGACGTTATTCCGCATCCCAAGTGACACCCGCCCAATGGCGCAGGGGAACGGAGAGCATCCCTTGGCTCCCCCCTGCTTCGAGCAGTTCTTGGAGAAGGCGGTGACCTGCATTTAGCTGTCGATATGGGAACAATGTGGGGACAATTGGAGCCGAAAACCGTGTAAAACCGCCTACCAAGGGGGAGGCGAGGGGAAGACGAGTCAGCAGGATAGCGAAACTGGATGGGTTTAGGAAACCTTTGGACAAGAAAGTCCGAGGTCCGACCTCCTAAGTCCAGGGCACGGAATGCATAGCCCCTCGTTGGCTCGAAATGTCTGTGCTCTGCCCGCCCATCCGATCATGTCCCACATCTCTTGCCGGGAGCCGGCGGCATGGCGTCCCCAGGGGGCCGCAAAGTCTTGCACCGGTTTGGCTGCACGGAAAGTGCACGAGAACGATGTTCAGGGCAGCGCGACAACCGCCATTTGAAGAGGGGGGCTCACCAATTTCACCATCTGGTGTTATACTTTGGGAGTATGAAGAGAGCTACTGTTACCATTCCCGAAGATCTGGCCAAGGCGGTGGAGAGCTATGTGCGGGCACAGGAAGCGCCCCCTCCGCTTACCGCTGTCGTGCAGGCAGCTCTGCGGCTGTACTTGACCGAGCGCGGCTACTTGCGGGCGGCAAAGCCGCTGCGCATCAATCCCGCACCCCGCGGCAGCGGTCGCCGTGACGTAAGTCAGGCGCACGACCGCTATTTGGCGACTCGATGAGACCCACCGTTCTTGCGGATACCGGGCCACTGTACGCTGCCGTCGATCCCGACGACACCCTCCACGAGCGATCTCAGCGAGAGTTGAGGCGGCTTACTCGCGACCGCCGTGCCGTGGTCGTGGCGTATCCGACGCTTTGCGAAGCCTACACACTGGTGCTCTACCGGTTGGGAATCCATGTTGCTTCGAATTGGGTAAACGATATCCTGTCCGGCACTTCGTTGATAAACCCCACAGTTGAGGACTACCGCGAAGCTGTTAACAAGGTTGTGGCATTCACTGACCAGCCAATCACATTGTTTGACGCCACTGTCGCGGCCTTAGCCTCCCGACTGGGTGTGGAAGTTTGGACCTATGACCATCACTTCGACCTTATGCGTACGACCGTGTGGCACGGTTGAAGCCGTGCCATCGTTGGACGGATTGACCATGTGCGTTTACACTGAAAGGGAAACGTAACGCGGTCTGTAGTAATGGCCATGAAGACCTATAACTTCAAAGTGATCGTGGAACGCGACGAGGATTTCGAGGGGAATCCCTCGGGATGGCACGCCTACTGCCCGGCGCTCGAACGGCAGGGGGCGTCAACGTGGGGGGCCACGGAGGCCGAAGCGCTCAAGAACATCAATGACGTTGTCCACATGGTTGTGGAGAGCATGCTTGAGCACGGCGAGCGCATTCCAGAGGAACCGGCCGATCAGGTGGAAGTCACCGTCGAAGCTCGCGTGGCAGTCACAGTCTAATCCGTGGGCGTCAACCTCGCACAGCTTCGCAATCTCACCGCTCGCGAACTCATTTCCGCGCTGATCCGCGAAGGGTTCACTTTCGATCGCGGTGGCGGCTCTCACCAAATTTATTACCATCCCGACGGGCGCAGAGTCACCGTCGTGGTTCACGGTGGCAGCAGCACCTTCAGGCGCAAAACACTCAAGAGCATAATCGAGTCGCAGGCACGCTGGACCGAGGAGGACCTGAAGCGCCTGAAACTGATCCGCTAGCCACATCGTCGGGTAACGCTTCAGTCTCGGGCTCAGCGCTCGATGTAGCGCCGCCGGCACGGCCGCGCTACGGCGCCCGAGACTGCGGCCTTTCACTTCGGACGAGAACCGCAGACCCTAACACCGGGTCTGCGCTACACGCATACACGCTGAACACGGTTTGACAACTCGGGTTGGGAAAAGTAAGCTTGAGGCGTAAGCAAATGTCCGGGGAAGTATCCCCGCCAAGAGGGAGTACCTTATGCCTACCGCTTTAACTCACGAATCCATATTTTCGTGCATTTGCGAAGAAACGCTCGGCTTCCGCTTTGGAGAACCCCAGCGGCCGGAGTCCGATTCGCTTTGCGTGGTGGTCCCGATTCTAAGGGAGACTGCCAGCAAGCGGCAGTACATCACCCTGTCTGAGACCGATAAGGTGGACGTCGTGGACACCGGCTCCATCAATCGCATGAAAGTAACCAACCTCTCGACAGAGAATGTGTTTATCCGTTCGGGAACTATTTTCAAGGGTCAGACCCAGGAGCGCGCGCTGATGCGCAGTGCTGTGGCCTTCGCGGGCCGGGATATGGAGGTCGAAGTTCGGTGCATCCACGCTTCCCGCAGCATCCGTCCCGGAGCCAAGACCTCGCATGCCGGGTACACGCCCATCGAGTTCGACAGTGGGGTTTACCGGACCGGTTTTCGCCCCGCAGACCAGAGTGCCGTTTGGGCTCGGGCATCCTCGGTTTCATCCGCGTACCACGTGATGAGCTCCAGTCGAATTTCGTCGGGCCGTAGCGCATCCCCGAGAGTTCCCACCGCCCAAGTTCCTGCCTCCACGCCGGGCGCGTTTGATGTCGCGATACCTCGAGTTGATGATCTCACGAGCCACTACGAGAGGTTCACTAAGACGTTCGACGATGTGACCGCGAGAATTCGCTGGGTGGAAAATCAGGCGGGATTCGCCCTGCTAACCGACAATGGTGTCGAGACCATTGAAACTTTCGATTCGCCCCTCTCCTGGAAAGCCATCCACGAGGACGCGGTGAAGCGCCTCGGCTCCAGAGTCCTGGGGAAGGATGAGGAAGGCGTGTTCGACTTCAAGCCTGAGCGTGCAAAGGCGCTGATCCGCAAGGTGCTGGCTGGGAAGTTCACGGAAAATCTCATCTACGAGCACCGGCCGTCCAACGGCGAGCTGCACGTCCTGATTCTCGGACTGAGTGGTGACCGCTACGTCGGCGAAGTCGTCGAAGTAGACGGGCGGGTAATCCACCTGATGCTGATCCGGCAGAGCCCATAAGCGGTAGACGGTAGACAGTAGACGGCATATGGGGGTCTCCCGTGTACCGTCTGCCGTATTCCGTCTACCCTCTAGGAGGTGTTGCGAAGATGAAGAAAATCACGATGGTTGCACTGGGTATCTTGCTGTTTGGCAGCGCGCTGTATGGACAAGCCGCCGCGAAGAAAGCGAAGGCGGACCTCATCAACGCCAAGGGAGAGCATGTCGGCAGGGCAACTTTTGCGGAGAGCCACAAGGGTGTCAAGTTGACTCTGAATGTTTCCAATCTTCCGGCCGGCGTGCATGGATTCCACATTCACACTGTGGGCACGTGCGATCCGCCGGACTTCAAATCAGCCGGGGCGCACTTCAATCCTGAAGGAAAGAAGCACGGGCTGCTGAATCCCGAAGGGCACCATGCCGGCGACCTTGAAAACTTGACGGTCGGCGCCAACGGCAAAGCGAACGTTAAGGCGGTGATCTCGGGAGTTACCCTTGGTGAGGGCGCCAACTCTCTTTTCCACCCGGAGGGAACGGCCCTCGTCATCCATGCCAATCCCGACGACGGGAAGACCGACCCTGCGGGCAACGCCGGCGCCCGGATGGCCTGCGGCGTCATTACCAGGTAGGCGCTCAGTTCGGCAGGAGCACACCCCGGCCCGCCTCCGGGGCCCGGGCAGCAGGAGCCTCCGGGACGCAAGACGTTCTCTCACAGGGTGGTGTGTCCCTGCATCCTGGCAGGTAGTTGAAGATGTCGAGAAGGGCTGGAGCAACCGCGCCGTGTGAGGTTACTCTCGAAGCATCTCTCGAATCCGCCTTTCAAACGCGGGAAGCTTGTTCTGGACGATATCCCAGATAATCTCCGCATCTACCCCGAAATACTCGTGAATGAGGATATCGCGGAGCCCTGCAACCTTTTTCCAATCTACATCCGGGTGCCGCGAGCGAAGCTCTGGAGGGATCTTTCTCGCGGCTTCGCCCACCACTTCAAGATTTCGGACTACCGCATCAAAGGTCTTCGGGTCACTTGTAAACGCCTGGCGAGACAATCCTGCCGTTTACTGGCGGATTTTGGATATGGCCTGCAGAATGTCGTCCAGGTAAACCTTATAATCCCTCGGCATGGATGGTCTCGTTGTAGATGGGTTCTCGGAGCCTTGGCTTCAGAGTGTCGGCAAGGACAAGGTCAATCCGGCAGCCGAACAAGTTCTCCAGAAATGCCTTCAAGTCCATGAACGCATCGAAGGACTTCCGCTCAAACTCCACGAGGAAATCCAGGTCGCTGACTGGAGTCTCCTCCCCGCGCGCGATGGAACCAAACAGCCCCAGCCTTCGGACGCCGTAGGCCCGGATGGTTTCGCGATGTTCCACCAGCCGCGCCAGAACTTCGTCTCGTTTAAGTTGCATTATCATCATCCTCGCGAGATTGCCACACTCGCTAAAGCCGGGACCGTGACCGAAACCCGCATCCGATGCTAATCCATCCCGACGGCTTAATCAATCCACGCAGACGTTGGGTAGTGACGCATTTTGGTTTTGTAGCGCCGGGCGGAACCTGTCCCGATGAAATCGGGAGCCCGGCATGTGCTCCGATAGATCGGAGCGCTACATCAAAATGAGTCACTACCAGACGTTGCCGGTAGCGAGTGCCACGGTTAGCAGGGTCTTTTGTTCGACCTTGCGGGCCTTGGGCGAACCTGTGATAGGGCGCAGGCCTGCCGGGCGCCTCATCGAGCGCACCCGGCAGGCCCGGTAAACTCGGTCGAGGCACGGGAGCACAAAGCAAAACAGCCCCCGTTGGCCCGCTTTTCCTGCACCGCGACCATTTCGCGCGGCCCCAAAGCCTGTCGCCGGACGTAAATGCACGGCGAGCGGGCGTGTTATAATGCGCGGGTTTTCGCAGCGGACCATTGCGCATCAGGAGTGCTGCAGGCTTCGACGCCAGCTCGCGCATGACGCAAAAACTTAGGGCCTTTGTCACCTATCTCAAGAACAACCGGGCATTCCTGGGCCGCGTATTCAAGCAATACGCCTCCAACACGGTGAACGTGCGCATCCTGGCGCGGACGCGCGTGGTCGAACCGCTGGCGGCGGTGTTTTATGCCACGCATCGTTGCAACCTGGCCTGTCACTATTGCCGGCAGAAGTCACCTGACGTCCTGAGTCAAGAGCTTTCGACCGAGAAGACCGTCGAACTGCTTCGCATCGTAAGACCACAAGTCGGGTCGCTATACATTACGGGTGGCGAGCCGCTGCTGCGAAGTGACCTGGAAGAAGTCCTTCGGGCCGCCGCCGAGCTTGGCTATTGGACAATTTTGCACACGAATGGGGTGTTGCTCGACCAGCGCGAGAAGGTGCTCGATTACATCCAAAGTCTCACGGCCAGTCTCGGCTCGATGGATGAAGCGCGTTTCGATTCCATTGCTCAGTCGCCGCCGGGGACCACCCGCCGCATTATCTCGAATATCGTGCGCTACGGGCACGCCATGCGCGCGAGTGGCCGGCCCATGGCTATCAATTGCGTGATCGACGGCCGGAACATTGACGATGTCTACCACGTCATGGAATTCTGCCGGGAGCACGACTTCATCTTCTCCTGCTGTGCCGCCCTCAAGAACGACCTCACCCCTTACGAACTGCTCGCCAACAAAGGTTACCGCCGCCTGGTGGACCACATCCTGGAATCGAAGCGCTGCAAGCGGCTCAAGATCAACGGCTCCGTAGAGGAACTGGAGTTCATCCTGAAATTCAAGGACTTCAACTGTTATCCAACCCTTTTTGCGCGTATCTACCCCAACGGCGACGTGTACTATCCCTGCGTGCCTTTGAAGACGATAGGCGGGAACCTCTTCCAGACTCCCGCGGTCAAGGAGATCTTCCGCCGGGCGCGCGCGGAACATGGCGACATCCCGCACTGCGGCGGCCGTTGCCATCTCTATAGCAACATCACGTCGCACTTCTACGTGCACAAGTTCTGGAACCTGGCGAGAGAATACAAGTGACCACACGCCGGAAGTGCGCATTTGCTGAGGAGCCCCATGATTCGTCGGGAGCGGCCGGGCGGTGGGTGTTTGTTGGAGGCGCCGCATCAGCGGGGCGTCGCCTTGGGCCGGCCGGCGTCTATCTCTGGTGCGTCTCCCATGCATGGCTCCTGGGCTTTTATCCGTTCCTGATTGGGGATATCCTGAAGATGGTTCTGGTAGGGTCATCGCTCCCAGGCGTTTTTCGGCGGTTCGATGCTCCTGCCTGGGAGGTAGTTTTCACTACAGGGGTTAAGGGTCGTGCTTCGGAAGCGTGGCGAGTGTGAAGATTACCGCGATTGCCCCGCACGACGGCCCGCCCGCGAGTCTGCATTATGGCGATGCCAGGTGTGATAAAACCCGATGAGGAGGAGGTCCTGGAGGCCAACAGGGCCTTCTACGAAGCCCTGGGGTCACTCGACTTAGCCCGGATGGATGCGGTTTGGTTGCGCGCGGATTGGGTCAGGTGCTTACACCCTGGCTGGGAGCTGCTGGTAGGCTGGGAAGAAGTCCGGACAAGCTGGGCGGATATCTTTCGCTCCACCACGCGGATGCTGATTTCCATCAGCCGGCCCTTGGTTCACGTGGCGGGGGACACTGCCTGGGTTTCCTGTCTTCAAAACGTTACATCCGCTCACCTGGAGGGCCTCGCGACGGCCGTGATCGAAGCCACGAACATCTTCGTGCGCCGCCAGGGACGATGGCTGATGGTGCATCACCACACCACGCCTCTGCCGGGACAAGTCCCTGCCGGGACCAGCAACACTGTGCAGTGAGACAGGCAGGGCGAAAGGGCAGTCCCCAGTTGACAGTCTACAGCCGGCAGTTGGTAGCGCAGACCGGCTTTCCAGGTCTGCGGCTCTTATCTCGAGCAAGGGCCGCAGACCCGAACAACCGGTCATCTGACGGGCGCTACACGCTGGGCCTGTTCTTGACTGCGGACTGTCGACTGCAGACTGTCGACTTCTCCCTGCCCTACACCACGCCGGTGCGTGGCAGTTTCTCGCGGAGTTCCTGGAGCTTCTGCTTCTGGAGTTCGCGCTGGAGCAGGCCCATAGACCTGTGCATTTCCTCCAGATAGCGCTGGTACTGCTGCGTCCACGCGCGCGTAGCCTGTTGAACGGTTTTCTGCCAGTCGACCTGGCGCTCAGCCATCTGCAATGCCAGTTCCCTTGCTTGCTGTTCCCGCAGGCGAGTGGCCTCCCGTTCCAGGGAGCGCAAGGGCTGCTCCGGGGCTTCCAGCTCCGCCGCGAGCGTCTGTTCCCGGCGGTCGCGGACGATTGTAAGGTTAACCTTCCGTTTCCCCTCGAAGTCGCGCGGCAATGCGCGGCGCAGGCTGTCAACGCTGGACACCTCCGTGTTATCGATACGGATGATGACGTCGCCCGCCTTTAGCCCGGCCTTTTCCGCCGCACTGCCGGACTCCACCTCGCGCACGAGCACGCCCTTGCCCTGCTTCACGCCGAAGTACTCCGCGAGTTGCGATGTCAGCTCATCGCCTGAGATGCCCAGGGTGGCGCCTCGCGTGAAGACGCGATAATCAAACTTGGGCACCTCGATGCGAGGAATGGCCATGCCCTCCATCCGAAAGAAGCGCTCCTTGCGGGGTTCCAGTTTGGCATGCAAGGTTCGGTTTTGTCCGGCGCGCACCACTTGCAGCACGACCGCGCGGCCCGCAGGCGTCTCGCTAATCAACCGTCGTAGCTGCGCCACGCTGCGCACTCGTTCACCGGCAAACTCGACGATCACATCACCCTTCTCCAGGCCCGCTGTGGACGCAGGGCTGTCAGCTTCAACGCGCCCAACCAGCGCGCCGAAGTCGCCGGCCAGCTTCAATTCGCGCGCCTTTTCGGCGGTCACATCCTGCAGCGAAACACCCAGCCAAGCGCCCCCTCCGCTGAAAAGGAATTCCTCCTCCTGCGGCGCTGCCAATGCTGGCAGCACCTCCTGGCTGCGAAAGGTGCCCGTGGCGGCGAGCAGCATCACAATACCAAGCACCGACCCGATAGCGATCTTGCGTTTCATGGCTTCCTCCCCGCCTCCATGTTTCCCCGGGCGCAGGCCCGGAGATCTCGTGACTACCCGCTTCGCTTGCCGCCTTCCGAATTTCCCTGCCCATACGACGCAACGCGCCTTAATCCGTGAGCAGGCGTTCTCGATGCCGTCCTCCTGTAGGGCCGGGGCTTGCCCCGGCCTGCCTGCCCGCAGGCGAAGGCCGCCCCAAGGGGCGGCCCTACAACAGATCGCTGCGCTCGCCCACGCGGATGTCGCCGCGGATGGTCTGCAGGCGCACCCGCACGCCGCCCCGGCCGACGCGAGCCCGGCGCGTGTTATCGCCCGGGACCGCGCTGGCTTCGAAGAGGTAGTTACCCTCGATCCGGCCCGCCACCGTCCGCAGCTCCAGATCGGCGTTGGCCCTTGGAGGCAGCAGCAGGTCCAGATTGCCGTTGACAGTATCCAGGAGCAGCGGTGTGGAAGGCCCGGGCAGCGCGCGGAGCGAGACCGCGATGTTTCCCGTGAGCGCCTGAGCGACCACCGGGCCTGCAACATCCTCCTCGATGATGTTCCCGTGCAGGCTGCGGACGTCGACGGGCCCTTCCACGTCCCGCACCGTGATATCGCCCACCAGGGTGCGCACTCCCTCCAGCCGCACCCGGTGGGGCACCCGAAGCCTGTAGTCCACGCGGATGGGCTCTTGGAGGTCGTCCGGGTAAAGGGTGCGAAGCGTCAGGCTCCCCACGCCAGACTCGGCGCTGACGCGCACATCGTCCAGGCGGTCGGTGGGCGCCAGCGCCGTCTTGGTGACATTGACCTCCACTTCCGCACGGTCCCACCCTTCCACCGCGACCGTGCCCTGCACATTTTCAACGGCCACCACGCCTCCAGGTGGGAGCGCGAAGCGCGCCGACCAGACGCGCTGGAAACCCTCCGCGGCCGCTAGTGAGACGGCCAGACTCCACCCCAGCCCGAACAGGATGACCCGTTTCACAGGTGTCGCCTCCTCGTGCCGTTCCAGCCTTTCTCGGGGGGTCGTTGTTTCTCCTCAGGCGGCCCCAAATAGTTGGAACGGGACGAGCCGTTGTATCCATGCCTGAGCGAAGCTCATTGACGGCCTTACTCCCCTAAATTGCCCCGAATAGTTGGAACGGCACTCGTGTGGATTCCCTCATTCGTTATCGCGATCTTCTTGCCGCTCGGGTTGTCTCTCGCGGCGTTCCTGGTCGCGGTCTTCTTCTTTTGATTTCCGCATCATCTGCCGCGCTCGTCGTTCTTGCTCGCGCTCGAGCCGGCGCTGTTCTTTTTCCGCCCGCCGTTCCTGCCAGCGGCTCCAAGCACTCTCCTCGCGGGTCTTGAGTTCCTCCAAGGCGCGGGCGTCAAGCTTCCGGATCTCGATGTTTCCGGAGACGGTGCGGATGCGCAGGACCTCCCCGCCACCGTTCAACGCCCCGCGACCGCGGATGGTACGCGGCGCGAACTCTTCCTGCTCGCTCTGGATGCTGATGGGGAAGTCAGAAACAATCCTGTGGCCAGCCGCCGCGTCGATGGCCGCGTCAATGGTCAGGCGCAAGTCCACCGGCAAGTACACGTACACATCACCCATCGAATTCTCGAGTTGCGAAGGCCCAAAGCCCTGCGCATTGGTGGCGGTCCACTCCGCCAGGATGCGGCCTGCCGCAGTCGAGGCCCTGACAGCGCCCGCCAGTTGGAGCAGGTCGATGCTCCCGCCTGCTGTTTCCGCCACCACCCTTCCGCGCGCACTCTGAAGGTGAATGCTGCCGCCCGCCGTTTCCATCCGCACGCTTCCTGCCGCCGGCCCGATCTGAATCTGCCCGCCCGCCGTCTGCGCCTCCACTTGACCTGTGGCCCCGGCAACTACCACATCGCCGCCCGCCGTCTCGGCTCGCAACGCCCCTTTGATCTGTCCGGTCACAATCTCACCGCCGCTGGTCTCCAGGACAGCGTCCCCATCGACATCGCCCACGCGAACGCTACCCCCCGCCGTGCGCGCATCCACGCGATTGCCCATCTTCCCGAGCGTAATGCTGCCGCCCGCCGTGTCCAGCTTCGCCGGACCGCTGATGTCCGAGGTGCGGACGTCTCCGCCGGCCGTCGTCAGGCGCGCCTCGCCCTGGAGAGCAGCCTCCAAGCTGATATCACCCCCCTGGGTCTCGACATCCAGGTTGAAGCGCTGGGGCACCTTGATTTCGAAGTCTACCCCCCAGCCTCCCGAGCGGTGCCGGCCGTCCGCCGACTCCCCGGTGACGTACAGCCCGCCGCCTTCCAGCTTGCGCACGCTTAACTGGTAACCCTCCAGAACCCGCCGAGCCTCAGCCTCACTACCCGTATAGGCCCGCAGAACAGCCTCGCCTTCAACCTGATTCGCGGCGCCGGGCCGGATAACTACGGACCCCACGTCGGCGCGCAAGATCAGACGGCCACCTTCTCTAGCCGGCCCACCAAACTGCCGGTCTTCGACCCAAGCGCGCCCGCGGTGCTCCAGGGTGCCATGCTTAACGTACGCCTGATCCAGCGCCTGAAGCGGTAGCACTGCCAAACAGACGAAGGTCGCGAATTGTAGGAACCTTGTTTTCCTCATGGCCCGATGAACACCTCTTCCCTTTCTCTATTTCCCTAGATTCCTGAGCGCGCTCGCGGACTTCATCCGCACGTAGGCGGACATATCGCTCGCCGCCAGGCGCTCGAAGGTGGGTAAGAGCGTCTCCTCAGCGTGGCTGGTGAGGACGTCGATCGCCGCGACGCGCATCCCGTCATTCTTATCCTGCGCCAAAACGCCTACGAAGGCCTCGCGCAGGTCCGCATCCCATTCCAGTCCTCGCGCCTCGTCCAGGGCGGCAAGCTGCACGCCCAGGTTCGGATCGTGTTGCATCGTGTACAGTAGTGCCTGGCGGACGATGGGCTTGTCCCTTCCCGCCCGCAAGGCATCCAAGCTTTCGCGCCGGATGCCCGGGTTGTCGTAGCTCTTCACCGCGTAGAGCAGCACCTGCTGGATGCGCGGGTCGTCCAAAGAACCTTCCATCGTGACCCGGCGCTCCGCGTCCATCGTAATGCGCACTGCACCCGTGTTCGGGTCCGGCGCCACGCGACTGATTCCGTTAATGCGCATGTTCGCAAGATCCGCTTCGGTCAAGGGAGACCGGGTCAGGGAGGGAGACCCCGAAGACACGCCACCGGCGCGGGGCCGGAGCGTCCAGCCCAAGCCGAAACCAAAGACGATGAGGGTTAACACCAGGGCAAATCCCGACGCAGGCCGCAGGCGCAGGGGCAAAAACCATCCCCGAAGCAAGCCGTGCCATCCGAGCTCTTCACGGTCGAGCGCTTCGTCGAGCGCCTGCCGGCATTCCATCACCAGTTCGGGCGAGGGCTCGAGGCGGGGCCGCTGGGCCAGCAGTTCGTGAAGCTCGCGGACTTCCCCGAGCGCCGAATGGCACGCGGCACATACGCCCACATGCGCCTCACAAGCCTCCCGCTGTTCAGGGGGGAGCTCGTCGTAAACAAAGAGCGTCAGGAGCTCTTGGAATTCGCCGCAGTTCATGGCTGTCTCTCCCACATCGTTCTCCTAGACAAGGTCGCCTAACTCCAGGCGCAGTTTCTGAGTTGCTCGGAACAAGCAGTTCTTGACAGTCTGCTCGCTGGTCCTGCAAAGCTCGCCGATGGCGCGGAGCCTGAGTCCCTGGTAGTGCTTCAGCTCAAACACCACCCGCTCGCGGGGATTGAGGCAGCGGACCGCCTCTCCGATCCGCCGGGCAATCTCCTGGGAGCGCACCGCGCGTTCCGGGTCCAGCGTCGGGCGATCGTCTGGGAGGCTCTGGAAGTAGTCTCCCTCTCCATCCCCGCCCTCGGCTGGCTGCACTTCCTTGCGCGTGTTCCGCCGGCGAAGATGATCCAGACAAGCATTCATCACTACCCGGTAGAGCCAGGTGGAGAATCGGGCCTGGAGGCGGAAGCGGGGCAGGGAGCGATACACTTTCAAGAATGCCTCCTGGTAGAGGTCACGCGCTTCCTCCGGCGAGCGGACCATCTGCAAGGCCAACCGGAGGACCTGCTGGTCGTACAATCGCACCAGGGCGTCGAAGGCGGATCGATCACCCTCCTGTGCACGGCGAACCAGGGTCAGCTCATCGACGCCATTCAGCCGCGTCGGTTGTGCAGGTACTTTGCCGGCCAGTTCCAAGCAGGCGCCATCCATCACAAGCTAGTACCGTTCCAACTATTTGTGACTACTTACCTTGGGCCACGCGGTCGCGCCAACGCGCAGGCGGAAGAGGCCGGTTCATAGCCCCAATAAGTTGGAACGGCACTAGGTTCGAACCTCTCAATGGGCTTAGACGGCCCACCAGGGAAAAGGTAAGCGGGAAATAAAGAAAGCGCAAGCCGCCAAGGTGGATAAACCCCGATCCCGAGCTTAAACGGCTTTCGTCGCAGCGGTCATATTCTTTCGCCTTCGGGATCGGGGCGAAGACATTGGTGAATTAGCCTTCGGGATCGGGGTAAAGTAATGTCCGGCCGAGGCGCGCACGGAGCGAGCAGGGCGCGGAGCGCTCCTTGACTCCTCCTTGGAAAAGTGCGATGCTCCGCCCACTGCTCCGACGGCACGCTTCGCGGAGGAACCCAACGCGACGGACCAAGTTAGCAGCAGCGCAGACTTCTTCACCCTTGGTTCCGTGGACGACAACTCCGATGGGGAGGGAGGTTTTATGGCCAGATTCTGTACCAATTGTGGGTCAGCGGTAGAGGAGACCCTGAAATTTTGCCTGACGTGCGGGAAGCCAATGGCGGCCCCGCCATCCCCGGCTACGACCACCCCCACCAGTACCACCCCTCCCCCCACAGCCGGGGGAGTTGGGGCTGGCGGCGCGGCGGTCGGTGCGCCAAGTGCTCAGAAGGGGAGCCCTATTCTGAAGATTATTGTCGCCATCGTCGCCTTCTTAGCGCTCATCACAGTGGCGAGAATGGGAACCTGCGTCTATATCGCCTACAAGGCCAAGCAGAAAGTCACCCAGTTCGCTGAAGCCGCTCGGAGCCCCACCACGAGGGCCGGAACCCCCGAAATCCGCATGGAAAAGGGTGGCGAAGGCTCTGAAGCGGCTGCGGCTGCGACGGAGGAAGTCCCGCCCTACCCGGGCGCCACGGCGACCAAGGGGGGCGGTACTCTGTCGTTCGGCGGCATGGGGGGATTCAGCGCCTAGGAGTATGTGACCGACGATACGATGGACAAGGTCTTGGCGTTCTACAAGGAAAAGTTCGGTTCCAAGCTGCAGGTCCGCGAGTCTGAAGGAAATGCGTCGTTCCAGGTCTCCACGAAGAAGGGGTTGACCACTGTTACCGTCTTGCGCGATGAGAAGGCCGGGAAAACCAAGATCACTATCACCCGCATCGGGAAATAGTGGGGGGGGGTCGAATTTGGCTGGCTTGTGCGGGCTCTCCCGCGCCGAAGCGACGCCCATGCGGTGGCTGCATCACACGGGCCGCTGGAGTCGGCTGCACGAGTCGCCGGAGCAGTGCCGTTCCAACTTACTCAGGCTACGAGTTAGCCTGTTTCACCACGGCTTGGCTGCGGCCGCATCGGTCAAGGCAGGCGGAAATAGTTGGAACGGCACCAGCCCGTTTCCGGAACAGGCGTGGCACGGTGACCAGTGCCGTTCCAACCTGATTCGCGGATGGCCTGCAGCTCGGCTCTGCCGGAAGAGGTTTGAGGCCTGGCGCGGAGGGCTTAGTCGGAAAAAGCTGGAACGGTACCAGTCCCAGGAGGTGGGCGCAACATGAAGCGATGCTCGATTCTCAGCCTTCTTTTATTTCTGGCGACGGTGGCGGTGGGGTTGTCCCTGGCTCGGGCGCAAACTCCCAATCCCTCGATCGAGTTATTGAAGAGTCCCGATGCTAAGATTCGTGCCAAGGCGGCGCAGGAGTTGGGGAAGCAGGGAGACACCTCCGCCATCCCCGCGCTGGCTGCCGCGGTCAAGGACCCGAGCGAAAAGGTTCGGCGCGAGGTGGTGGTGGCGCTGGCCCAAATGCACAATCCGGAGGCTCTCGACCCCCTCATCAGTGCCACGAAAGATTTTGACGACGACGTCCGCGTGCTGGCGGTGCGGTCACTCGCGGGCTATTACACCGGCACCGTCCCGAGCTCCGGATTCACGGGGTTTATGAAGAAGAGTTGGCAGCGTGCCAAAGGGCACTTCACCGTGGACAACACGCGCATCGACCCGGGCCTCTCTGTGGAGCCCAAAGTGATCTCCGCGCTGGATGAAACGCTGAAGAACACTAGCTCAGCGCGGGCCTCGCAGGAGGCCGCCAAGGCATTGGGCATCCTGGTGGCGCAGCCCGCCGTTCCTGACTTGGTGAAAGCCGCGCATTCTTCCGATGTCGACCTGGCCTGTGAAGCCCTCAATGCTCTCGCCAAGATCAAGCAGAAGTCAGCCGGCCCACAATTGGTAGACCTGCTCGATTCTCCCAACAAAGACATTAAGCGCAACGCTGCAGTCACTCTAGGGGTTCTACGCACCGGGGAAGCGCTCGCCAAATTGCAGGCCATTTTCGAAGGCGATCCCGATCTGAAAGATAAGCAAAAAGCTCTGGAAGGGCTGGCATATTTGGGTGAGCAGGTTTCAGTGCCGCTGTTCACGAAGGCCCTGTGGAACGCCGACAAAAATCTTCGCACTTCCGCAGGCGAAGGCTTGGCGCGGGCGGCCGATCCCAAAACCTTGCCGGAACTCGAGAAGGCCGTGGCCGCCGAAAAGGACGCGAGCGCGAAGCTGGCTTTCGAGTACGCTATCACCGCCCTCGGGAAAGACGACTACGTCAGCGCCTTGGTGAGTGAGCTGGGTTCCAAGCTGCGTGGCGACGTGGCGCAGCCTTACCTGATCGAGCTGGCACGCAATCCCCAATTCCTTCCCAAGCTGTACCCTTATCTTCAGAGCCCGCAGGCGCAAGCGAGGAAGAGACTCTGCACCGTGCTGATGTTCAGCGGAGACCAGTCCAGCCTGGAGCAGCTTGACCGGCTTTCGCATGATCCTGACGGGGACGTAGCCGCCGAAGCGTTGCGCGCCAAGCGCGCTATCCGCGCGCGGCTGGGCGCCCCGCCGCCTCCTCCAGGCACCACAACAGGCTCTTAGCCCCGATCCCGAGCCTAAACGGCTTTCGGGTAGTGACTCATTTCGATGTAGCGCCGCCCTTCAGGGCGGCACATGCCGGGCTGAAGCCCGGCGCTACAAAACCAAAATGTGTCACTACCGGGTTTTGTCGCAGCGGGTATATCCTTTCGCCTTCGGGATCGGGGCTTAGCGGCCAGCCCTGCACCTGCTCAGGCGCCGCGGAGGATTGGCGCTCGGTGCCCGCTCGCATATCCCTCGATGGTTCCGGCAGAAGCTCACATCGGCTGTTTCTTCGCCGTCAGAGGCGGTGATCTGGCGACTCGCGGCGAGAATCCTCCATCATATTTTTGGCAGATGCCATTCTGTATCCGTGGCAAGCGAGGTCTTATCAAGTAATTGCAGGCGACGGCGCTCGATGATATCATGGGTTGTTCCATTGCTACGGCCGATCAGGGGTTGAGGGAGTCCATGCCATCGTCGTTTGTGCAGAAGGTGGATCAGGCCAAGCCCCATACCACTGAACTGAAGTTGGCGCACAGCCCCGACACAGATGACGCCTTCATGTTTTACGCGCTGGCGACCAAGAAGATTCGGACCGGTGGCCTCACGTTTACGCACGTGCTGGAGGATATTGAATCCCTTAACCAGAAAGCGCTGGAGGGGGTTTACGATGTTACGGCGATCTCGTTCCACGCCTACGCTTATTTGGCCGATCGCTATGCGTTGCTGCCGTCCGGGGCGAGCTTCGGTGACGGTTACGGGCCCATGGTTGTATCTCGCGGCCCGCTCGGTCCCGACGGCCTGCGAGGCAAGCGGGTGGCGGTGCCGGGGAAACTGACCACTGCGTATCTGGTGCTCCACCTATATGAGCCCGCGCTGGAGCCCGTGATCGTGCCTTTCGATCAGATCCTGGAGCGCGTCGCCACGGGCGCAGCGGACGCCGGAGTGGTGATCCACGAAGGCCAATTGACCTACGCGCAATACGGCCTGAAGAAAATCCTGGACCTCGGGGAATGGTGGCACCAAAAGACGCAATTGCCGCTGCCTCTGGGCGGAAATGCCATTCGCCGCTCCATCGACCCGCGCACCACGCGGTCTGTAGCCAGGCTGCTGAAAGGGAGCATTCGCTACGCCCTCGAGCATCGCGAGGAAGCTTTGGCCTACGCGCAACAGTTTGGCCGCGGCCTGGATGCGCCTACCGCCGACCGCTTCGTCTCCATGTATGTGAACGACTGGACACTCGACTACGGGGAGCGGGGCCGCTTGGCCGTCCAGGTCCTGCTCGACTGCGGCTTCGAAAAGGGCTTGCTGCCACGCCAACTGCGGGCGGAATTCGTCGAGTGCTAGCTGTCCGTTGTCCGTGGTCCGTTGTCTGTAGTCAGTGGTTGGTAGTGGGTAGCCGGACGTAATTCTAACACGTGAGATACGGAGGTCGAAGAGTGGCTTCCTTACTTTGGTGACGCGACACCAAGGCGTAGCGCTTGACAACGGACAACAGACAACGGACCACGGACAACAGACAACGGACGACTAGTTGATCAAGGAGAACTCAGCGGTTGATGCAACTCATTTTGGCGAACCATAGCAGTTATCCCCGCATCGGGGACGACGCGGATTTCCAGCTTCTGCGCCGGACGATTGCCCAGCGGGACAAAGGCGAAAAGGCGGACGAGGACGTTCGCGCGGCCGAGGATCGGATGACCGAACTCGCCCTCCGCGAACAGATCGCCGCGGGCCTCGATGTGGTGACCGACGGGCAGATCCGCTGGTACGACCCGATTTCCCACCTCGCGGGAAAACTCACTGGCGTTCAGATCAACGGCCTGTTGAGGTTCTTTGACACCAACTTCTACTTTCGCCAGCCCGTCGTGCGCGGGAGGCCCGAACGGACCAAGCCTCTCGTCGTCAACGAATTCACCTTCGCCAAGGGAAAATCGTCGCGGCCATTGAAGGCGATCCTGACGGGACCCTATACGCTGGCCCGCCACTCGATAGAGGAAAATGGGCGGGCGGGAGGCCTCGGAAGACTGCTCGAGGCGTATACGGCGGCGCTGGCGGAGGAGGTTCGGGCGCTCGCCGAAGCCGGGGCCGCCTTGATTCAAGTGGAGGAGCCCGCGCTGCTGAAGTGGCCGGAGGATTTTCGCCTCGTCGAGACGAGCACCACGGCGCTGGCGTTGAGCAAGGGCCCAGCCCAGTTGGCGCTGGCCGTTTACTTCGGCGATCCCGCCCGGCTTTACGACCAGCTTCAAACGCTGCCCGTAGACATCCTGGGTCTCGACTTCACGTACAATCCAGGCCTCGCGGAGACTGTGGCTTCGCGCGGTTGCTCCAAAACCCTTGCCCTGGGTCTCGTGGACGGGCGCAACACGCGTCTCGAAGATCCTGCGACGGTGGCCAGGCAACTGGAGCGAATCGCTCGGGGCGCCAATGTGAGTCAGGCGTATTTGAACCCCTCCTGTGGCCTGGAGCATTTGCCGCGCGATCGGGCGCAACTGAAATTGCAGCACCTGACGGCAATCAAGAAGACGTTTCTGGCAGGTTACTGAAAAACACCCGAGATGTCTTGCTGCTCCCGCTTTGGGCAGTGACGCATCTTAGTTTTGTAGCGCCGGGCTTTAGCCCGGCATGCCCGCCCCGGCTGGCTGGGCCGGGAACGGGCCGGGGTGCCGCCCCCCCGACGATGTCGGGACAGGTTCCGGGCGGCGCTACTTTTGAGCCTGTCATGCTGATCCCGCTCTGCGGGATCAGGATGACACGCCATGAAGCGTCTTTCAGCAACCTGCTAAGGAGTTGTGCATGAGCCGGGCCAAGCTTGGTCAGTTGGGCATTGACTTGCCGCTCCTTCCCACGACCTCCGTGGGGAGTTTTCCCAAGCCGGACTATCTGGTCAAGGCGCGGGCGGACTTTGCCAAGAAAAAGATCACTCGCGAGGAGCTCGCGCAAGACGAGCGCCGGGCCACAGAGTTTTGGATCCGCAAGCAGGAAGAACTGGGCGTGGATGTGCTGGTGGATGGGGAAATGTACCGCGGCGATATGGTGGCGTACTTTGCCGAGCACCTGGACGGGTTTCAGGAGGGCGGGCTCGTCCGCTCCTACGGCAACCGCTACTACCACAAGCCTATTATTGCGGGCGAGGTTCGATGGAAAAAGCCCATCACCGTGGCTTGGTGGAAATTCGCCCAGGGGCTGACGTCGAAACCTGTCAAGGGAATGCTCACCGGCCCGTACACCGTGATGGACTGGTCGTTCGTCGAGTCGTACTCCGACCGCCGGACGGCTTGCCTGGCGCTGGCGCGCGAAATCCGCAAAGAGGTCGAGGCGCTGATTGAGGCCGGAGCGAAGATCATTCAGATCGATGAACCCGCGACCTCGGTCCGGCCGGAAGAGTTGCTCCTGGCCATCGAAGCCATGCACGTGGTCACCGACAGTTTGCCGGCCTACTTCATCACGCACATTTGCTACGGCGCTTTTGAGAACATCTATCCCGGCATGCTGGACCTCCCCGTCGATAATTTTGACCTCGAGATGTCCAATAGCGGGCTCGACATGCTCGAGCTGTTCAAAAAGCACCGTTACACCAAGGACATTAGCGTGGGCGTGATGGATGTCCACACCCACGTCATTGAAGACCCTAGGGTAGTGGAGCAGCGGTTGCGGCAGGCCTTGGAAGTTCTTCCCAAAGAGGCCCTTTGGGTTGACCCCGACTGCGGCTTGAAGACGCGTACTGTGGACGAAGCTATCGCCAAGATGCAGGCGCTGGTCAGCGCCGCGAAAGCGCTCAGGAACTAATGCGCCTGGTCCGTGGTCCGTGGTCAGTTGTCCGTTGCCGGCGCCGGGAGCAACGGACGACGGACAACGGACGCAATGACCGGTGCCAAGAAGTCACACTAACCGGAACTGGTTCGCGTCCCGAATGACCACTACCACCAGCCGCATCCCCTTCACGACAGCTCAGAAAAAGGTCCTGCTCGCGCTGGCGAGCGTGGTGGGACTGCGCATGCTCGGGCTGTTCCTCGTTCTGCCGGTTTTCACCCTCTACGGGCTGCAATTCACTTCCTCGCGGTTTTGGGTGGGATTCGCGTTCGGCAGTTATGGCCTGACGATGGCCTTGCTGCAGATTCCCTTCGGCAGGCTCTCGGACCGCATCGGGCGACGCAGGGTTCTCCTGCTCGGCATGACGCTTTTCAGCCTGGGCTCTTTCCTCTGCGCGCTTCCTCACTGGTTTCCGCCGGCTATGCGGATCGGCGTCCTGATCCTGGGTAGGCTCGTACAGGGCGGGGGCGCCATTGTTTCCGTCGCGTTCGCTACGCTCGCTGACCATATCGAGCCGGAACGCCGTTCCACAGCCATGGCTGTTCTGGGGATTCCGATCGGTGCGGCCTTCGTCATTGGTGTCATCGGAGGACCCATTCTGGCGGGCTTCTTCGGCATCGCCTCCCTCTTCTGGCTGACGGGATTCCTGGGTTTCGGGACGGACCTGCTGCTGGCCAAGTACCTGGCAGAAGGCCCCCCACAGGCCAGCTCTCCTGCGCCGATGTCCGAAGTTTTCGTAAACCGACCGCTGCTGGCTTTGAGCTTTGGCGGCTTCCTGATGAACTTCTTCATGGCGACTTTCTTCTTCAATTTTCCACTGATTGTCACCGGACAGCACCACGTGAAGGTGAGCCATTACTACGCGCTCCTGCTGCCTATGATGGCGATCAGCGGCATCACGATGTTTGGGTTCTCACTGGGTGCGGATCGCGGTTGGGCCAGACCGCTGGCTGCCACAGCTTTCCTTATGTTCATCCCAAGTTCTCTCCTCCTCTTTACGCCCGAGAGCGCGGGCCTGGATCCGGCTCGCTTGGCGCCTGTCCTGATGGCGGGGACGCTGTTCTACATCGGTTTCACCGGCCTCGAACCCATCCTGCCCAGCTTGGTCAGCAAGTCCGCGCCCGAAGGCGCCTACGGTACGGCGCTCGGCTTGTATAACACCTTGCAATTCCTCGGCAGCTTTGTCGGCGGGGCTGTCGCTGGCGCACTCTCCCACTTCTCCGCCAGCCACATGAGCGCAACTTTAATGGTGGCATCTGTGGTCGGTGTCCTGTTGATGCTCGCCAGCCACCCCGCCCCCCAGCCTCAGCACTAGACGATTTTCGATTGACGATTAAGCCCGCGGCGGCGGGCGACGTAAACGGCTTCGCTTGCGTTAGCTTCAACGGATGTTCACCCCTGAGGCAAAGCGAGCTTTCCGGCCTAATCGCTTTGGTTAGCTAGTTTTGCGCCGCTCGGGCAGTTTTTTGCGCGTGACTACACGAACGTCGGTGTGCGGCAGCGCTTCGGG
>Ga0315279_10001357_pt1 | contig 41111 bp, 34 predicted proteins | sample YL17G06_20_MG_FD_203694 | JGI IMG/M metagenome (GOLD analysis project Ga0315279, IMG submission 203694) | Sediment microbial communities from Yellowstone Lake, YNP, Wyoming, USA - YL17G06_20 | ecosystem: Environmental > Aquatic > Freshwater > Lake > Sediment | place: USA: Wyoming | collected...
TAAAGGCTTCATCAATAGCCTATATGATTCAAGTTTCAGAATTAGTTTCTGTAGGAAGGCAAATTGCTTCTCGAAATTTTAGAACCTTTGAAGTTTTTCTGATTATTGCCTTTATATATTTTGTGATTGTAGAGATATTAAATAAAATTCTTCATTCAATAGAAAGAAAAATAAAAATTCCCGGACTATAAATGTAAATTAAAAATATATTAAGCATTAAGAAAAAGCAAAATAATAATTAAGCTCTAAGAAAAGGGTATTTTATATGTAATAAACCATAATCGATAGAAATAACTGATAGGAATAAAATTAATTTGCTTTATCTTAAAAAATATTAGTATAATATTTTAAAATAAAAAAACATTAACCTGGATAGATAAATAAGAGAAAAATAAAGGAGGATGATAAAGAAAAATTGCTAAGAAGGATAAGAATAAATGAAAATCTGATTTAATCAAATATGAATAAGGAGGTAAAAATGAAGAAGATTTTTCAATTAATGGTTATTTTGATGTTTATCTTAGTGACAGCAGGAGCTATTTTTGCTCAGGAGGGGAGCAAGACCTATATTGTAGGTACCAGCGCTGATTATCCACCCTTCGAATGGATTGATTCTAACGGTAACTATGTCGGACTAGATATGGATCTAATGAGAGCAATCGCTACTCTTGAAGGTTACCAAGTAGAATTTCGTGACATTGGCTTTGATTCTTTAATTCCCGCACTTCAATCTGGTAAAATTGATATCATAGCTGCTGCAATGAATAGTACTTCAGAAAGAGCTAAAATAGTAGATTTTACAGACGCCTACTGGAAAGCGGATCAACCTATAATGGTCAAGAGTGATTCTGATCTTAATATTGTTACAGCTCTTAGTCAAAACCATAAAGTAGGGGCGCAAAGAGGCACTACCCAAGCTGATTGGATTCAAAATAATTTAATAGATAAAGGTATTGAAGTAAAATTAGAGCTTTACGAGACCAATGATTCAGGAGTTATGGATTTAGTTAACGGACGTATAGATGCCTTTATCTGTGATGCTCCGGAAGCAAAAGTATTTAGCGAAAATAATCCTCTTAAAATGGTTGGGGTAATTCTTACCGGAGAAGAAGGATATATTGCTTATGCTGTTCAAAAAGGAGATCCTAAAAAATTGTTATCTTTACTAAATGAAGGGTTGAAGAAAGTGGAAGGAGAAATCAAGGATAATTTAGTAGAAGCTTATTTTGCCGGGGACTTAAAAAATATTGATAAAGCTTACGCAGAGAATAAACATTTTTTTACCAAAGAAAAAGATGTAGCCGCGTATGCTGAGAATTTAGCAAAATCTATGACTGCGAAATAAGTAGAAATAAGTAAGTAAGGAGGGACAAAAGGAATAATTATGTTTGTCCCTCCTTCTAAAAGGAGTATAAATATATTTTAAAATAAACACCTGTCTGCGTGCGTACCTGTCTGCATGCGTACACGCACAGGCAGGCACGCACAGGCAGATTTGAATTTAAATTATAACCTTAAGGTAAGTTATTGTATTAGGAGGTTTTGAAATGAAAGGCTGGATTGGTAAACTTCTTAGGATAGACCTAGCTACTAAAAAAGTTAAAGAAGAACAACTTAGTGAGGAATTTGTTAAAAAATGGGTTGGAGGAAGAGGCTTTGCTATCAAAATTCTCTGGGATGAGTTAGAACCAGGAATTGACCCATTGGGGCCAAAGAATAAACTCATTGTTGCTGTTGGTCCTATTGCAGGTATTCCTGCTCCCAATACTGGGAAGACCGTGGTAGCTGCAAAATCACCTCTTACTGGAGGCTATGGAGATGGAAACTTAGGTACTCGGCTGACCATCCAATTAAAGAAAGCAGGTTATGATCTTCTAATTATTGAGGGAAAGGCAAATATCCCCACTTATTTATATATTAAAGATGATAAAATAGAATTTCTTCCGGCTAACGAAATTTGGGGCCAAGGTTCATATAAAAGCATAGGATGGCTTAATGAAAAATATGGAAGTTCGGCAGGTATTCTCACCATAGGTCAAGCTGGTGAGAATAAAGTTTTATTTTCAGTGATTCGTAGTATGGTAGGAAGGGCTGCAGGTAGACCTGGTATGGGGGCGGTAATGGGTTCCAAGAATTTAAAAGCAATTGTAGTTAAAGGAACTAAAGATATACCTGTAGCTGAACCAGAAGCTATGAAAGAACTTGGGTATAGTGATCTGAAAAAGGTGAGAAAAATAGACCAAAAAACTGGATGGTCTAAACAAGGTACTACCGGTGTTTTAGCCTGGTGTAATGAAGTAGCTGCTTTACCAGTAAGCAATATGAGAAAGACTTCTTCTAAAGATGCCTGGAAAATAGATGGAGAAAGGTTAAATGCTGCTCGGGTGGCTACCTATAGCTGTCCAAACTGTAGTGTGCCTTGCGGAATAGCTATTTTAGATCAAGAAGGACATCAATCAGAATTGGACTATGAGAATATTGGAATGTTAGGAAGCGACCTTGAAATTTTTGATTTACCCCAAGTTGCCTCCTTGAATTATCTATGTGATGATTATGGAATAGATACTATTTCAGCGGGAGGAGTTTTAGCTTTTTATGCCGATGTGATTAAACAAGGTGTTATTAAAGGAGACTTTAAATTTGGGGAAACCGAAAAAGCCAAAGAACTTTTGAGAAAAATTGCCTATAGAGAAGAAGAGGGAGATTTTCTTGCTCAGGGAACTAAAAAAATGGCTGAAAAGATTGGTCAAGGCTCAAGCACTTATGCCATGCATGTAAAAGGATTAGAAATATCAGCTTATAATTGTAAATTCATCCCCGGCATGGCTTTAGCTTTTGGGACCTCCTCTATTGGTGCTCATCATAAAGAAGCTTGGATTATCACTTATGAAATTAATGAGACCATAAGAGATTCTTATGACCAAGGAAAGGCAGAAAAAGTAATTGAATTACAAAGAATTCGAGGGGGTCTTTTTGAAACTATTGTGGCTTGTCGATTCCCTTGGGTTGAATTAGGTTGGGGAATTGATCACTATGTAGAATATTTTAATAAAATTACTGGATTGAATTGGAATCTTAATGATTTTTGGAAAGTAGCAGATAGAATTTATGCTCTTATTCGGGCCTTCTGGGTGCGAGAATTTCCTGATTGGGATAGAAATTGGGACTATCCGCCAGAAATTTGGTTTAACCCTTCTAATGCTGATAAAGAAGGAATTATCGCTGGGAAAGTCCTGGATAAGGATAAATATGGACAGTTACTTGATTATTATTACGAATTACGGAATTGGGACGAAAGAGGTATTCCTAAGAAAAAGACTATGCAGGGACTGGATTTAGAAAAAGAGTCTGTCGAGCTGGAAAAGTTTGTTTCCTTGAAATAATCTAACTGTAAATGAATTGGATTTTACTTAAATGGTGAAGATTAAATTAAAAATTATCAGTTACTTAATCTATCATTCTGGATTTAGTGAGAAAGATTTAGAGCTTCCTCAATCAATAACTATTGAGGAATTATTATCTAAAATAAATCTAAAAAAGCAATTTCCCCTCGTAGTTATTCGCAATGGAAAGAAGATAAATTCTACTGATAAAATTGAAGATGGTGACAGAATTGTTATAGCACCGTTGTTATCGGGTGGGTAAATTAGAGTATTTTTATTAAAAAATTTATTCTTTTATATATAAAATTTAAGATTGGTATTCTTCTTTGGCAATAAAATGACCTCCAGTGATTTCTTCAGATATCTTCCGGTAATTTTTATCAAATCCTAAATATAAATTAACTCTATTATGGCAAGAAGAACCAATTAATTCTTTTCTAAAGATAAAGGTTGGTCCTTCTTCTTTATAAGTGGGAGAAAGGTCATTATATTTTCTGATAAGTGTTTTAAATCTTTCTCCGCATTCATCACACTGGCTATAAATCCAGAGAAGTCCAGAGGAATCTTCTTCTCTTTTCCCAAATAATTTTTTAAAAAAATTAGGACTCATTGCTATCCCTCCTTAGAAATTTATATAGACAAATGAAAAAATTAATTTGAGCAGGACAATATTAATATTTTGATTAATTATAACATAATCTAAATTTGATTTAAATTAAAATTATAGGAATAAAGGGCTATATTTTAAATGAAAAGAGATTACGAGAAGATCATAAAAAGATAAAAGAATTACAAAGAGCATCGCAAATTATGGAAAGAATTTTACATCCCCTCCTGTCATTGCGAGTGACCGAAGGGAATGCGGCAATCTCAACTGATCAACTGGCAAACTAATCTATCTTGTATTCCCTCCCTTGAGGGGGAGGATTAAGGTGGGGGTGAGATATTTTTTGTCATTGCGAACCCTGATTTATCAGGGTGCGGCAATCTCAACTGGCAAACCAGACAACTGGTCAACTAAATTGATTGGCTGATTGGAAGATTGGTAGATTATTTTAATTGGCAGGTTGTTTTTAAATTGGTAAATGGTTTAATTAATTTATTGGTGAATTGGCAAATTGGTCAATAGGTGAATTTCGAACCCTTGTATTTTATAACTTAATTCACAAAAAAGAAGGACTTTCCCAACCTTTTGTCGAATTAATATTAAGTTATAGAAAAATATAGAAGATTATTTTTTGGCGCTGGTAGCAGCAATTTAATAATGTAAATATAAATTTTTAAAGCGTGCCAAAAAATCGTCCCCTGACACATATGATTTCGTATATTATACAAAATTAGTTTGACATGATGAAAATAATTCGCCTAATAACGAATTGAGCAAAATTCATGGCTTAAATAATCTAACTAAGAAGGGCTTAGTATTATGAAGGAAGAAATGCTTTTTCGGATTGTTTTTTGGGTATTTCTGCTTTTTATAATTATATTTAATCGAATAATTCCCGCACTTCGAGCAAAGAAGTTTGAAGAAAAGATATGGCCTGATAAAAAGGCAATAAAGAATGAAGGTAAAACCACCTTTTTTCTGAGAATAATACTAGGGGGGTTATTTTTTGCTTTTCTTATTCTCTATTTTATCTATCCACCCTTTATGAACTTAATTCACTTTGACTTCCCGATTTGGCTAAGGTGGCTGGGAACATTAATTGCGTTTATTGGGGTTGTATTTTGGATATATTCACAAGCCAAGTTAGACAAGTATTGGTCTCCCCAACTTCAAGTTCAAAAAGAGCATAAAATAATAACTTCTGGTCCTTATAGAGTAATACGACATCCAATATATACTGCAATGTTTATATGGGTAATCGGACTTGCTTTATTTACTGCCAACCTGGTTTTTGCTTTACTCGCATTATTAACCATTATGGTATTGATTTTAAGAGTCCCCAAAGAAGAAAAAATGATGATAGAACAGTTTGGAGATGAATATAAAAAATATATACAAATTACAGGAAGATTTTTCCCGAGATTTAGATAATGAAAGGAAATGGTGAAAAGAAATGGAGTCCAACCCTGGTACTTTACAAAATATTTTTGATCATTATATCCAATCGATTTCTTCTAAATTTTCTCACCTAGAAACCAGTGAAATGGGTTACCGTGCCGATTTTGAAATTTTACTAAAAGGTATTTTTGAATCAATCAAGGTCAAACGCGTAGATCATGACGCCAAAGCCAAACAGGGGAACAAACCGGATTTTATTGTACTAAATAAAGATGTGCCTATTTTGTATATAGAAGCAAAAGATATTGGAGTATCTCTAGATAAAGTTGAAAAATCGGAGCAAATGGCCCGCTATTTTGGTTATACAAATTTAGTGCTTACCGACTATCTAGAATTTAGATTTTACAGAAATGGCCTTCCGTATGAGCAGCCAATTAAAATAGCAAGTTATGATTTAAAAAAAAGAATCATTACTCCACTTTCACAAAATTATGAGCAGGTAGCAAAAACCCTGCTCGATTTTACCCAGTCACAAAAGGAACCCATCAAATCAGGTAAACATCTCTCCCAGATTATGGGAGGAAAAGCGCAAAGAATCAGAGACAACCTAAGACATTTTCTGAGCTTTGATTCAGCCCAAAATATAGAACTGGTTCGTGTTTATGAGGCGATTAAGAAAATGCTGGTGCACGATCTTACCATAGATACTTTTTCGGACATGTACGCCCAGACCTTGGTTTATGGATTATTTGTTGCCCGCTACTATGATGATTCGCCAGATACCTTTAGTCGTCAAGAATCTCGCGATCTGGTGCCTGCATCTAACCCTTTCCTTCAGCACTTTTTTGATCACATTGCCGGGCCCAATTTTGATAAACGCTTAAGCTATATTGTTGATGAGCTTTGCTTGGTTTTTCAGCATGCCGATACCAAAAAACTGATTGAGGAATATATGGGCGATGCCGATCCGGTAATTCATTTTTACGAGGATTTTTTAAAGGAATATGACCCAGCATTACGTAAGAAAATGGGTGCCTACTACACGCCCCTCCCTGTGGTAAAATTTATCATCCGTTCTGTGGATGATATTTTGCAAAAAGAATTCAACCTCCCCAACGGACTTGCGGATACTTCGAAACTACCCAATAATAAGCATCGCGTTCAAATATTAGATCCTGCTGTAGGAACAGGTACATTTATTAGTGCCACCATCCGTACCATATACGAACGCCTTAAAAAGCAGGGGCAAGAAGGCCGGTGGCCATCCTATGTACATAATGATCTTTTACCACGTCTGTACGGTTTCGAGCTAATGATGACACCTTATACCATAGCACACTTAAAATTAAGCATAGCATTAAGAAAAACAGGCTTTAAATACTTTAACGAAACAAAGACTGGGAAAACACGTCTTCAGGTCTATCTTACTAATTCTCTTGAACAAAGTGCACCTCAGCAAGAACTTTCATCTTTTGGCTTTGCCGAAAGTATCGCAGCGGAAGCTAAGCAAGCTGATAAAATCAAAAATGAGACACCCATTATGGTGGTTATAGGAAATCCGCCATATAGTGTTAGTTCTTCTAATAAAGGTAAATGGATACAAAATCTAATCAAAGATTACAAAACAGGGCTCAATGAAAGAAACATACAGCCGCTTTCAGATGATTATATTAAATTTCTTCGTTTTGCCGAGCATTTTATTGAAAAAAATGATAGCGGCATCGTGGCAATGATCACTAATAATTCATTCTTAGACGGAAGAATACATAGGCAAATGCGCAAACACCTGCTGGAAACCTTTGACGAGATTTATATTCTTGACCTTCATGGTAATTCTAAGAAAAAAGAAAAAGCTCCGGACGGTGGCAAAGATGAAAATGTTTTTGATATCATGCAGGGCGTTTCGATTTCTATCCTCGTACGAAGAGCAGACGACAAAAAAGGACTTGGGAAAGTATACCATGCCGAACTCTATGGCAATAGAGAAGATAAATTCAATGTGCTCGATAAAAGCGATATGCAAGCCGTTAAATGGAATAAACTCGATTATTCCAAGCCATATTATTTCTTCGTACCGAAAGATTTTGGAGCAAATGAAGAATATGAGAAAGGATTTAAGGTGGATGAATTGTTTAATAAATGGGCATCAGGAATTGCAACCGGTCAGGATAATTTAGTCGTTCAATTTACTATTGAAGAGGTAAAAAAGGTTCTTGAATCTTTCGATAGATTTTCCGAGGAAGAGATTGCGAACAAGTATAATGTGAGCATACAAAAAGTAAAATCAGTTAAAAAGGATTTGCCTAATATTATTGGGGAATATACACCTTTTTTGTATAGGCCGTTTGACTTGCGTTATATGTTGTATTCTCCAAATAGCGAGGGTGTTTTACAGAGACCAAGGCCAGAAGTTATGAAACATCTCATACGTCCCAATATTGCTTTGGTAACAAAAATTGGGCAGGATTTCGATTCTGCGCCAGCACTTGTTGCTTCTCATCCCATAGATAGAAGATTTTATTCTAGACCCGGTGTACAAGGAGCAGATTACATTTTTCCTCTTTATTTATATCCTGTAAACAGCTCACGTATCCCGAATCTAAAAAAAGAAATAGTTGCTGAAATAGAAAAAATTGTTGGCAAAGCTTCACCCGAAGATGTTTTTGACTACATCTACGCCGTTCTACACTCTCCAAATTATCGAGAAAAATATAAGGAGTTTTTGAAAATAGATTTTCCGCGTGTGCCGTATCCGAAAGATACAAAAACTTTCCAAAAACTGGTCGCGCTTGGAGCAGAATTGCGCTCTTTACATCTTCTCGAATCGCCGAAGGTAAATCAATTCATAACCACTTATCCTATCGCTGGTTCTGATACCGTTGAAAAATTAGCCTATAAAGACGGAAGAGTATTTATCAACGCCGAGCAATACTTCGGCAATGTTCCCGAAGTAGCATGGAATTTTTATATCGGTGGCTATCAACCAGCACAGAAGTGGCTGAAAGACCGCAAGGGGCGTGCTTTGACCAATACGGATATCGAGCACTATCAGAAAATAATTGTAGCGCTGGCGGAAACTAATAGAATTATGAAAGAAATAGATAAATGAATGGGGCACATCCCATTACCCTAGATAGTGAATACTTTACTTTTAGACCGGCGGTGGCGCATCCGAAGGGAGGCTCTGGAGCACTTTATAGAGGCCAGGGAGAAAACAAAAAGAAAGGAGGATTGACCGTAAAAAAATATTATATTTCCAAAAATATATTTAATAATAAGGAGAGAACAAATGATAAATAAAAAATTGTTTTTATTGTTTTGCTTGCCTTTCATTCTGGGATTGTTTATGTTGAATGGTTGCGGTACAGTAACACCAGTAGCAGTAATAGGGGTAACTTTAGATAAACCAATCATGACCTTAACCGCAGGGGGAGCAATCGGAATCTTGGTAGCGACTGTAGCACCTGCAGATGCTACCAACCAAAGCGTAACTTGGTCTTCCAGTGCTCCGATAGTGGCCACCGTAGTTAATGGGGTAGTAATCCCATTAACATCAGGTACAACTAATATTAAAGTAGTCACAGTAGATGGAGGCTTGACTGCAACCTGCACCGTGACAGTCAACCCAGTAGTAGCAGTAGGCGATAGTTATGGCGGCGGCATAGTAGCTTACATACTACAAAGCGGAGAAATTGGTTACATAGTGGGAGAAACACACGGATTAATTGCAGCTACAGCGGACCAAAGCACAGGAATACGATGGTGGAACGGAAGTTACATAATCACTGGAGCAACAGGAACAGCACTAGGCACAGGATTGGCCAATACCAATACAATCATTGCAGCACAAGGAGCTATTGCTACTAGTTATGCGGCAGGTCTAGCACAAGCTTATAACGGTGGCGGCTATAGCGACTGGTATTTGCCTTCGAAGGATGAACTGAACAAACTGTACCTTAACCGAGTTGCAATTGGTGGTTTTGCTGCTGGCGACTACTGGAGTTCGTCGGAGGTCGATGCGTACAATGCGTGGGCCCAGGATTTCGACAATGGCTACCAGGGCTTCAACGTTGAGAACTCCAACTTACGGGTTCGTGCTGTTCGGGCTTTTTAATTTATCAATTTAACCATTTAACCATTGCAGTATTTATAATAGTTTATAATAGGGACAGACACCTATTTTCTTTGACATAGCCTCTATAAAGCCCTATAATCTATATATGCCAAGAATAGCACGAATCGTTGCAGCGGGGTACCCGCACCATATCACTCAAAGAGGGAATTATCAACAAAAGATATTTTCTGATGATGCCGACCGAATAAAATATCTTTCCCTTCTCAAAGAGGAGAGTAGTCGCTATCACTTGATCATATTAGCTTACTGTCTCATGTCAAATCATGTGCACTTTATGGCGATTCCCCAAAGTGGAGATTCCCTGGGGAATGTATTCAAATATACCAACATGAAGTATTCTCAGTATTATAATAACAAGATGAAGATAAGCGGTCACCTCTTCCAGGGCCGCTTCTTCTCCTGTGTGCTGAATGAGCAGCATATGATAGCCTGTGCCCGATACATAGAGAGAAATCCGGTAAGGGCAAATCTGGTTAGAAAACCCTGCTTATGGTCCTACTCAAGTGCAAAGATACATTGCGGAATCGATAAATACGACCCATTGGGAGTCAACCAGCTTTTTGCTTATATTGAGAAAGAACCAAAAGAATGGAAGGAATTTATAGAAGTATCTGATAATCCCGACGAAATGAAAGATATCAGGGAAAAAACCAGAGCAGGCCGACCTCTTGGATCCAATGATTTTATAGAAAGGCTTGAAGGACAGCTTAAGAGGCTTTTTAAGTTAAAGCCGAAAGGAAGACCTAAGAAGAAAGTTGATAAATAGGTGTCTGTCCCTATTATTCGAAGGGAGGCTCTGGAGCACTTAATAGTGGCCAGGGAGAAAACAAAAAGAAAGGAGGGGAGACCGTAAAAAAATATTCTATTTTCAAAAATATATTTAATAATAAGGAGGGAACAAATGTTTAAGAAAAAATTGTTTTTCTTGTTTTGCTTGCCTTTCATTCTGGGATTGTTTATGCTTAGTGGTTGCGGCACAGTAACTCCAGTAGCAGTAACCGGAGTAACTTTAGATCAACCAACCATGACCTTAACCGTAGGGGGAGCAACCGGAACGTTAGTAGCGACTGTAGCACCTGCAGATGCTACCAACCAAAGCGTAAATTGGTCTTCCACTGCTCCGGCAGTGGCAACCGTAGCTAATGGAGTAGTAACACCAGTAACAGCAGGTACAACTACTATTATAGTAGCCACAGTAGATGGAGGCTTGACCGCAACCTGCGCAGTGACAGTCAACCCAGTAGTAGCAGTAGGCGATAGTTATGGCGGCGGCAAGGTAGCCTACATCTTTCAAGTTGGAGACCCTGGCTACATAGCCGGACAAACACATGGCTTGATTGCAGCCACAGCTGACCAAAGCACAGGAATTGCATGGAGCAACATAACAAACACTTTGGTCGGAACTACTGGAACAGCGCTAGGGACTGGTCAGGCAAACACTACTGCTATCATTGGTCAAGGCGGTTGTACGAGTGGTGCCGCATACCTCTGTGATCACCTGATAGAAGGTAGCTATAGCGACTGGTATTTACCCAGCAAGAATGAACTGAACAAACTGTACCTTAACCGAGTTGCAATTGGCGGTTTCGATGATTACTACTACTGGGGTTCGTCTGAGTTCAGTGCTAGCAACGCGTGGGCTCAATTTTTCAGCACTGGCGACCAGCTCAACGGCCTTAAGGGCAACAACAGTATGGTTCGGGCTGTGCGGTCTTTTTAACCGTTTACCCATTCAAATATTAAGGCGAGTGCAGGGGGTGTAAACCCCCCGCACTGCCAATAATAGGTCCCGTAATCTTACCAGGGCTCGAATCATATATAAAAAGTAGCTTTTGGAACATCTGACCAAAAATTTTTCGACCTAGAAAAAAAACTATTGACAAAAAAGAATAATTATAGTTAATAAATGGGGACACATCCCATTTTCTTAGATAATTAATATTTTACTTTTAGACCGGCGGTGGCGCATCCGAAGGGAGGCTCTGGAGCACTTAATAGTGGCCAGTGAGAAAACAAAAAGAAAGGAGGGGGTGACCGTATTATATTTTCAAAAATATATTTAATAATAAGGAGAGAACAAATGCTTAAGAAAAAACTGTTTTTATTGTTTTGCCTGCCTTTCATTCTGGGATTATTTATGCTTAGCGGTTGCGATACAGTAACGCCAGTAGCAGTAACCGGAGTAACTTTAGATCAACCCACCATGATCTTAACCGCAGGGGGAGCAACCGGAACTTTAGTAGCGACTGTAGCACCTGCAGATGCTACCAACCAAAGCGTAAACTGGTCTTCAAGTGCTCCGATAGTGGCAACCGTAGCTAATGGAGTAGTAACACCATTAACAGCAGGTACAACTAATATTATAGTAGCAACAGTAGATGGAGACTTGACCGCAACCTGCACCGTGACAGTCAACCCGGCACTAGTAACAGTAACCGGAGTAACTTTAAGTCAAACAACTATGTCTTTAAAATCAGGGGGAGCAACAGGAACGTTAGTAGCGACTGTAGCGCCTGCAAATGCTACCAACAAAAGCATAACTTGGTCTTCAAGTGCTCCCGCAGTGGCAACCGTAGCTAATGGCGTAGTAACACCATTAGCAGTAGGTACAACTACTATTACAGTAACAACAGTAGATGAAAGCAAAACCGCAACATGCGTAGTGACAGTCAAAATGACACTAATAAATATACCAGAAATGATATTTTTAGAAGTAGGCGATAATTATGGCGGTGGCATAGTAGCCTATATCCTCCAAGGTTTTGACCCTGGTTACGATGCAAATAAACAACACGGATTGATTGTAGCTACAACTGACCAAAGTACAGGAATACAATGGTACAACGGAAGTTACACAAACACTGGAGCAACAGGAGTAGCACTAGGCACAGGGTCAGCCAATACAACTAAGATTATCGCATCACAGGGGGCAACTGCTACCGATTATGCGGCAGGTTTAGCAAGAGCTTATAATGGTGGCGGTTATACCGACTGGTTTTTGCCTTCAAGAGATGAACTGAACAAACTGTACCTTAACCACGATGAAATTGGCGGTTTCGGTATGATCGACTTTTGGAGTTCGACTTCGGGCAATGCTTACGTCGCGTGGGCACAATATTTCTACGATGGCTCCCAGTACCAGAGTAATAAGAACAGCATCGTACGGGTTCGGGCTGTTCGGGCTTTTTAACCATTAATAATAAATAGGGCACATCTCTGCCTGTGCGTGCCTCTGCCTGTGCGTGTACGCACGCAGACAGGTGCACGCAGACAGGCCATTTTCTTCTAATTAGGTAGCTTTTTATGGTTTTGGGGCTCTAGTTTATAATTTTCAGTTCTCGTTCTGTTGGTTTAATTTGATTTTGTATCTTCATTGATTTCTGATAAAATATAATGGTGTTCAAATTAAATAAAGAGTAGCATGATTTCGTATATTATAAAATATTAGTTTGACCTTATGAAAATAATTCGCATAATAACGAGTTATGACGTAATGCATTTATTTTTAAATGAAGAAAAAATTATGGAAAACAAAATAGCTATTATCCTGGCAATATTACTTCTGCTTATCACAATTTTTAGTACAGTTTTCTATTTCGGCAGATTGAAAGTAAGTTTTATTGAATGGTTATTTTTTAATCCTTGCGCAATTTCTAATATTGTATTTTTGATCGGCCTTGCTACTTCTTTATTTACTGGCAATAAAACTTTAATTTACATTGCTATACTTCCAATGTTATTTTTTGGAACACTAGGAATGTTTTTTCTGCCTTGGAACGGCATGAATATAATTCCACAAATTGGCCACATAATCATGACACTAAATATTGCTTGGAGTATTTATGGGATTTATAAATTACAAAACTATCAATCTGCCACTACCGGCCTATTTGCAGGAATCATAATTTTTTCCATTTTTATAGCAATACAACAAAGTTATGTGAGAGAACATCCTGAAGATTTTAAGAGAATTTTGATAGATGCTACTGCAAAAAAATAAATGCACAGAGTATAACAAAGAATATCTGCTTCAGAAATTTTTCATCAATTATATTTTTATAAGGAATAAAAATTTCTGCGCCCAAATTCATCTCCGCTACGATGAACTTCAGATATTCTTAACCGTTGTACGCCATAATACTTATTAATAAGTAGAATAATTAAATTGATATATTATAAAAGAAGTATTATAGCATAATAGACCGCAAATTTGCAGTCTATTCATTAGTTATGAGGAGAAGATTACCTAGGAGGTATATTATGTTAATTCTCACGGATCCTTTCTTCTGGGCCTTCGTCGGCATGTTCGGACTGCTTGTCGGTATTGCCCTGGTCAGCGGAACAAAGATGGAAAAAAACGCTGCGTTCGGATTGGCAACCATCCTGGTCTGCGATTTGTCTCGAATCGTACTTGTCTTGCCTTTTTGCTCCCAGCCTCGTTTTGAAATAGGTATATGGAATTGGGTCGTCAGTGGAATCTTTCTCGCGGCCGCTTTCGTTTTCGGCGTTCCCGCCATGTCCATTAATTGGCGGACCGCTCCGGATAGTAAAATAGTTCTCAAAACAAATGGCATCTACGGCATTGTCAGGAATCCCATTTATCTTACTGACCTTCTCTTCTCGCTCGGCTTCGCGGTGATGTTCGGCTCAATCATCGGCGTCGCGCTGATTCCCATATGGTGGATCGCCTATTTATGTATCGTTCTGGTTGAGGAGAAAAGTCTGGAAACCGCGCTGGGACAGCCCTACCTGGATTACAAGAAACTGGTTAAGGGTCGCATCATACCGGGATTACCAATTTGATAACCTGCCTAACAATGTGCTGAAGGAAGGTAATAGAGGCAGACACCTATTTATTTGAGATGATAAAATAGACAAAAAGAATATTTCTTATGGAAAGCATGAATTCCGAATGAATTCCGGCAACGGTTGTGCTAGTTTAATGATCAGGTAACTTTTCTTACTTTTCGTAAGGGGTCTTATAGGTAGTCTTTAGAGTTAAACAATAAGAATAGAATTGCAATTGGCGATTTTGCAGGAAGTTTTACATACATTACTGGCTAAAGTGATGATTCTGATGATTAGGAAATATTTTAGAAAATGGTGATTAAAGTGGAAAACATAGTGGTTCAAACAAAAATATATTTAATAATAAGGAGAGAACAAATGTTAAAGAAAAAATTGTTTTTATTGTTTTGCTTGCCTGTCATTCTGGGATTGTTTATGCTTAACGGTTGCGATACAGTAACTCCAGTAGCAGTAACCGGAGTTACTTTAGATCAACCAACCATGACCTTAACCGTAGGGGGAGCAACAGGAACATTGGTAGCGACTGTAGCACCTGCAGATGCTGCCAACCAAAGCGTAACTTGGTCTTCCAGTGCTCCGGCAGTAGCAACCGTAGCCAATGGAGTAGTAACACCAGTAACAGCAGGTACCACTACTATTATAGTAGCAACAGTAGATGGAGGCTTGACCGCGACATGCACATGCACAGTGATAGTCAACCCGGTACCAGTAGCAGTAGGCGATAGTTATGGCGGAGGCAAAGTAGCCTATATCCTCCAATCTGGCGATGATGGTTATGACGCAAACGTACAGCACGGATTGATTGCTGCTACAGCGGACGCATCACTAAAATGGAAATGGAGCAATATAACAGACACTTCGGTCGGAATTACTGGAACAGCGATAGGGACTGGTCAGGCAAACACTACTACTATCGTCGGTCAAGGCGGTTGTACGAGCGGTGCCGCAAAGCTATGTGACGACCTGACAGAAGGCGGCTATTCCGACTGGTTTTTGCCCTCGAAATATGAACTGAACAAACTGTACCTTAACCAAGTTGTAATTGGCGGTTTCGTTGATTACTCCTATTGGAGTTCCTCTGAGGACACTGCTATCCACGCGTGGGCCCAGGGTTTCGACGTCGTTGGCCCCCAGTACTCCAGCAATAAGTACGTCAGCTTACGGGTTCGAGCTGTTCGTGCTTTTTAACCATAATATTTTCTGACCAAAAATATTTCGGCGTCCTAGAAAAAAACTCTTGACAAAAAAGAATAATTATGAGAAAATGTTAGGTAAGCACTAACTAACTATTGAGGTGAGATTTTGAAAGTATATCGTAAATTATACAGCGTATTTGATGGTTTTATGCAGATTAAGACAGAGTGCAGGTTTTGTGTCATCGAAAAATATAATATTTCACAGCTGACCTTAAAACAGATTGAATATTTAAAAAAATTTGATGAACACGAATATGTTACCATTAGTCAATTAGCTGAGGATTTGAATTTATCCAAACCATCAATCACCGAAATGGTTAAAAAGTTTATTCAATTAGATTGCGTTAAGAAAGAGCAATGCAGTCATGATGCAAGAGTTTATTATCTGTTTCTCACCGAAAAAGGCAAAAGGATTGCCAGATTAGAACAGATTGCCAATGAGGATTTTATCAAAAGAGTGAAAAATTGTTTAAGCGAAGAAGATATTAGCTTATTAATAGAATTATTGTCAAAAGTGTTTTAAAAGGCTCTTTTTTTTGATATAATAGTTAGGTTAAGTATAACTAACTATTTAAAATTCTTGAATCAGAAGGTGGTTAAAAAGAAAGAATACCGAGTATGAAAAAAACCAGAGAAGTTTGGTAAGAGGTTGGACCATGAAACGTAAACGCAAGAAGTAGTTTAAATATAAGAAATGAGGTGAAAATCATGAAAGATAATCAAGTAAAAGATGAGTTAGTTATTATAATGATGCCAGGGCAGGTGCTATTTAAAGGAATAAAAAGCACCATAAAAATCAATAAATCATTGGGCGAAAAAATATGTTCCAGAATTAAGCAGGATGACAACTATGCTATTGCCCTGCTTTTAAAAGAGGGAAGTAATTTCGAAACTTACCAGGAAAAAGATTTGTATACCATAGGAAGTCTGGTGAAAATTGAGCAGATAGTCGATTCAAAAATAACCTATGATATAAACGTAGAAGTATTAGATAGGGTAGAAGTGAAAAATATGCGTCAGGAACAGGGTTATTATATCGGCCAATACGAAATGGCGCCGGATATTGAAGATTTATACAAAAATACGCAAAGCCAAATGCTGGAATATGTTAAAAAACTTACTACGGAAATTAGCGGGAAATTTATAGGTTCTGAAAGCTATATTCAATATATCCAAAGCATGAAGGATTTGGAACTGCTGATCAGTTATTTGATGCAGTTCATCAATATATCTAGTTTTGAAAAACAAGAGTTATTGGAAATTAGATCCAGAAAAAAGAAAAGTTTAAAGTTTTTAGATATTCTAATAAAACAAAAGGAAAATATCGAATTTCAAATGGAGATGAATGCCAAGTTAGCTGGTGAAGTCAATAAACAATATAGAGAAAAGATGCTTAGGGAACAATTAAAAGCGATACAGGAAGAATTAAATGAAGGCAAACAGTCAGAAAGCAAAAAGAAGGATTATTTGCAATTAATCAATGAATCTAAAATGCCTGAAGATGTGAAAGAGATAGCCCGGGAAGAATATGAAAAATTACAAAATCAAGGTCCGATTAGTGCGGAGACCAATGTGATTAGAAACTATTTAGATTTATTGACCTCGCTTCCCTGGGGTAAAAGCAACGTAAAGGAAGTAGATATTAAAGAAGCTAAAAATATTTTAGAAAAAGACCACTATGGATTGGATAAGGTGAAGGAAAGGATCATTCAACATTTAACCGTGATGAAGCTTAAGAATAATCAACAGGGCTCAATACTACTTCTGGTAGGACCTCCGGGAACCGGAAAGACCAGCCTGGGAAAAAGTATAGCCAAAGTGCTTCAAAGGGAATATGTGAGAATAAGTCTTGGAGGAGTAAGAGATGAAGCAGAGATAAGAGGGCATAGGAGAACTTATGTCGGTGCTCTTCCGGGAAGAATTATACAGGGAATCAAAAAAGCCAAAACCAATAATCCGGTGTTTATATTGGATGAGGTGGATAAGCTACTGGCTTCCAATATGGGAGATCCGGCCAGTGCCTTAATGGAAGTTCTGGACCCTGAACAAAACAATTCCTTCTCGGATCATTATCTGGAAGTTCCCTATGATCTATCTGAAGTATTTTTTATCGGCACAGCAAATTCCCTGAGGGAAATTCCGGGACCACTTAGAGATAGAATGGAAATTATTCAGATAAACAGCTATACCACGACAGAGAAATTTCATATTGCCAAAGATTATCTGATTGATGAAGTTTTGGAAAGTCATGGCCTTACTCATGAACAATTACAGATAGAAGATGGTGCGTTGAAGGCGATTATAGATAAGTATACCCAGGAGGCCGGGGTGAGAGGAATTAAAAAACAATTATCGGCGATAGCCAGAAATGCCACAGAAAAAATTGTAGTTGATGGGGTAAAACTTCCTTATCTGGTCAAAGAGGAAATGTTATTTGATATTTTAGGACCCGAAATTTCCACTTATGATAAAGTGAAGAAATCAAATCCACCAGGTGTAGTTACCGGACTGGCCTGGACACCGGTTGGTGGAGATATTTTATTCATTGAGAGTGCTTTTATGCCGGGGAAAGGTGAGTTAATGTTAACCGGACAATTAGGCGAGGTCATGAAAGAGTCAGCTAAAATATCTCAAAGTTTGATCAGGTCGAGATTGGTTTTAGGATTGAAGGATATTCATTTTAATAAACATGACCTTCACATTCATATACCGCAGGGTTCTATACCCAAGGATGGACCGTCCGCAGGGGTGACCTTATTTACCTCCATAGCATCATTATTTACCGGAATACCTGTAGACCCTAAAACAGCCATGACCGGTGAAATATCTTTGAGGGGGGCAGTGCTTCCTGTGGGAGGAATTAAAGAAAAAGTAATAGCAGCCCATCGTTCTGGTATCAAAAAAATACTCCTTCCTTTGGAAAACAAAAGGGACCTTTACGATGTTCCGGAGGAAGTAAAGAAAGATATCCAGTTTATTTTTATCGAGACCATAGAGGAATTAATTCACGAGACTTTAGGCATTAAACTGCCCAACGCGAATAAATTTCATCTTCGCATCACGGATACGATGGATAACGATACAGAAAGTGTAAAAGTATATGACAATAAGACAAGGTGACGTTTCATTTGACCTAGTCGGTTAAAGTTCATGCCATAAATAAGGGTAGTTTAGGTTAAGAAACTCAAAATTAAAAAACAGTAGAATAGAAAGACATGGGGAAAATATAAACCCATGTCTTTCTATTTTATGGTTTTTTCCCCACTTGACGGGCTAATCCCATCCGGATAAAAATGTGAGAATGAATGAGAATGGGGTTAGGTCTTGCAATATAACAAAGGATATGCTAAATTAACAGGTACCGGAGGAATATTTAAGGAAAAAAAGATAAGTAACAGAGAGAAGAAGAAAAAAATAGAATTTATTAAAATAGAACTAAAAGAAAAGGGGGTTAAATTGATTTTAGAGGTATTTTAAAAAAATTAAAGGGGGTTTTTAAGAAAATGAAAAGGAAATATTTGTTTGTAATTTTATCTTTAATATTTGCTATATTTTTATCGGGTTGTGGAGGAGTTATTACACCTTCAACAAATTTAACCGGTAATTGGACTATAACTATTACAACCACCTCGGGCACTCCTCCTTCCTATTTTGATGTTGGTGAAGTGAAAACTGCCACTTGTAGTATTGTTGATAATGATGGATCGCTTACTATTTCTGATTTCACGATTATTGGTCAGGAATATATTAATTGGGAGGTAAGCTACGGAACATTTAGTAAACCTACTTTTACTACTGGATATCTTAACGGAAGTTATAATGATGATGGATCAACAGTAACTCTTGTCATCATTTTTGAAGGCGATATTAATGAGGATGGTACTAGTGGAACGGCTACCTGGACGGCAACCGTAAATGTAAGTGGTGGAAATGGGGGTAATGGTTCGGGAACTTCCATTTTTATCAAAGAGTAGAAAGCAAGAGAAGATGGTAAAAATTATAAGATAATTTAAAATAAAATAGGGTAAGCTAAAAAAGATGACTTTCTTTATAGCTTACCCTATTTTTGTATCATTTTTTTAACTCTATTCAATTTTGCCCAACTCTACCTTCATTACGGAGAGTTCTTTTTGAACTTCCGAGAAGCGCAGAGAATAATATTCCCGATTCTGCTGATTCAGGGTGGTGATAGTATTAGGTGGAGCATTTTATACAGGTGCAGCATTATTGATAGCTATGTTTTTAATAATGTTTATGTTAAAATAATATATAATGGTTATTTCCCAAAAAGCCAAAAATATTCTCAATAGGTTATGTATATGAAATGTTGCAGAACTATTTTGTGTACTTTTTGAGTTACAATCATAAGATAGAACTATCTCCATTTTCGAACAAGGAGGAAGCTATGAGGTTAACTGTAAAAGATGTAGATAAGTGTATTGGCTGTCAGAGTTGCATGTTTGCCTGTGCCCGGCGAAAAGGTGAGGCAGGTTTGGCAAGATCAAGTATAGGGATAAGGTCTGCCGGGGGAATGGAACGAGGATTTATCGTAATTGTCTGCCGGGCTTGTTCTGACCCGCCCTGTGCCAGAGTATGTCCTACCGGTGCTTTAGTGCCTAAAGAAGGTGGAGGAGTAAAGCTAGATATTACCAAGTGTATTGGATGCGGATACTGCAAAGATACCTGTATCATAGGAGCCATATTTTGGGATGATGAAATTAATAAACCGATGGTCTGCACCTATTGCGGCTATTGTGCAAAATTCTGTCCTCATGAGGTAATGAAATTAGAGAAATGGGGCTCTTAAAATGTTTAAAGATGATGTTCTGGCCAATGTTCTTTATATAGACCTTTCTCAGAAGAAATATTGGGTAGAAAGAAGAGAAGATCTTTTTGAAAAATACCTGGGTGGAGCAGGAGTGGCTATTCAGCTTCTTAAAGAAGAATGTCCTGCCGGTAGTGACCCTTTAGGCCCGGAAAATCCTATTATATTTGCAGTCGGACCCTTGACAGGTTTATTCCCCCTGGCCTCAAAGACCGTAGCTATGTTTAAATCCCCTCATACCGGTAATCTGGGAGAGAGCCACTGTGGAGGGCGGAGTGCGGTAGCTCTTCGTTTAGCCGGATACGGGGCAATGGTAATAAAAGGGGCAAGTTCTACTCCTTTATATTTAGCTGTTCATAGTGACCGGATCTATTTCAGGGATGCTTCCGCCTTATGGGGGATGAATAACAGTTTTACGGTAGGAAGAATTATCCGACAAAACGAACCAGCTGCTGGATTAAGGACTATTATGAGGATAGGTGGAGCTGGGGAAAAATTAATTTCTTATGCCTGTGTTACTACTGAGACCTATCGGCATTTTGGCAGATTAGGCTTGGGCGCGGTGTTTGGTAGTAAAAAATTAAAGGCAGTAGTAATATCTGGTAAACATTCTCTTCCTACCAGAGATATAACCAAATATCGGAAGATATATGACCATATATATATGGAATCTACTTCCTCGCCGGTGATGAAGAAATATCACGATCTCGGAACTGCTGAGAATGTACTTCCCTTAAATGAATTGGGTGGACTTCCTACCCGCAATCTTAAAGAAGCGAAATTTAAAGGAGCCTTAAATATCTCTGGAGAGAAGCTGGCTGAGAGATATTTAGGCCGTCGATTAGCCTGTTCTCATTGCCCGGTAGGCTGTATTCATATTGCTGCACTTAGGGAACCTTATGAGGATGAATCATTTTTCTACAAAACAACCATGATTTCTTATGATTATGAACCTATTTATGCCCTGGGGTCAATGCTTGGTATATCCGATGTTGAAGGACTCTTAAAACTGATTGACCAGATAGAAAGATTAGGTCTGGATTCTATAAGTAGCGGGGTAATTTTGGCCTGGGCTACAGAGGCTCAAGAGAGAGGAATTATTTCCGAAAAAGAAACTCAAGATATTAAATTTAGATGGGGGGATTATTCCTCCTATATCCAAGCAGTGCATTTTATTTTCGAACAACCGAACCAATTCTATCAGGCCCTAGCCCGGGGAGTAGAACACGCTGCCCATCAATACGGAGGAGAAGATTTTGCTCTTGCTTTTGGTGGTAATGAAATGCCTGGATACCATACCGGTCCGGCTGCTCACATTGGCCTTCTGGTTGGGGCAAGGCATAGTCATTTGGATAATGGCGGATACAGTATAGACCAGAAGATTTTAGTCAAAGAGAAAATTAGTCCCGAAAAATTGGCTAAAGAATTGTTAAATGAGGAACGCTGGCGTCAGATCCTCTCCAGTCTGGTAGTATGCTTTTTTGCCCGAGGGATTTATGGAGCAGATATTATCGCTCAAGCCCTTTATTCTGCTGGTTATGATACTACTTCCGAAAAACTTCTCAGTATTGGAGAAGAAATACATCGAGAAAAATACAGATTTAAAATTCAGGAAGGATTTTCACTGGATAATTATCGTTTGCCTGAACGTATCTTTGAAACCCCTTCTTTAGTGGGTAAAATTGACAAGACTTTTGTGGACAAAGTGGTGAAGTGTGTTAAGAACGAAATTTTTAAATAAACTCTTTAAAGCTTAAAACTATTAAAAGTTTGTCAAATGACCGTCCCTTGACAAAGTCCTCTGATAAAAAAATTTTTTAAGAAATATGGGGGTCAGTCTTGTAATATAACAAAGGATATACTATATTGGCCACCTGACCAGACCATTACGGATAGAATTTGCAAGGAGCAGTTTGTCACCTCAACCTCCCGAGGAAATGCCCAGCAAGCGATCTTCTTCGGATTCTCGGTTTAACTACAGCTGGGATACTTTCGGAAATTTGACCAAGAGCAAAAAAGAGCCTCCAACCGATATCAAGCCTTGGTCCTTTCCGGGATAAAAGCAGAATCACCCTTAAAGGCAATAAAAGGACAATTGTTTCTTGGTCAAGAGAATTTTATCGAGGAGATAAAACACTTGAGGAGAGGTAAAGAAAAATTAAAGGAGATAACCAGAGTGTAACGCTATCTAACCAGGCCAGTTTTAAAGGAGATTTTTGAACCTAAGGACCAGAAGTCAAAAGACCAAGTGATGTATGAGGCTCACCTCCAGTATGTCTATACCTTAAAAGATATAGCAGAATATATTGGCGTGCATTATACTACAGTGAGCAGAGCGATTAAAAGAATTAAAGGGGAAGATGAAAAGTGATATTACAAGACCTGACCCCACAACAAACAGATTTGAGCAAAATTAAAAGTCCATTAGACAATTTAGCTTTAAGAGAGACGAAACTAGATTAAGAAATATCCGTAATACTAAGGATATGATGCCATTTTGTATAGGAGGGTTATTATGAATTCAAAACTTATGGATTGGATTTCTTCCCAAGACCCGCTATTAAAATTAATTACTTCTAATACTCTTGGAAAGAATACAGCAATGATAGCTGATAATAGGATTAAAACTATATTGGATGAACTAAGGGATTGGCCTGGTACAGTTCTTAATAGTCACCAGAGTGCAAATCAACCCTTTCATAAATTATTCTTCTTAGCTGATCTCGGAATTACCGGGGAGGATATTCCCGAAATTATTCAAAAAGTACTTACCCATGTTTCTGAGGAAGGAGCATTTACCTTACCGATGAATATTTCCACCAGATATGGTGGGAATGGAGAAGATACTTGGGCATGGGCCTTATGTGATGCACCTACCATAGTATATTCCCTAATTAAAATGGGTTTGAAGGATAATGATTTAGTAAAAAAGTCGATAAAATACCTGGTAAGTCTAATCGATGAGAATGGTTACCATTGTAAAGTATCAAACAAACTCGGTTCCTTTCGTGGACCCGGCAAGAAAAACGATCCCTGTCCATATGCAACTTTAATAATGTTAAGATTACTTAATAAACTTGATGGATACGAAAAAGAAAAGGATATCTGTAATAAATGTTTATTGGAATTATGGGAAAGAAGCAAAGAAGAGCATCCCTATATGTTTTATATGGGTAATGATTTTAGAAAATTAAAAGCACCATTATTCTGGTATGATATATTAAATGTGGTAGATATACTATCCAGAAATAGTAAAATAGTTAAAGATAATAGATTTATCGAGATGCTGAAAGAAATAGAAAAGAAAGTTGATCAAGATGGAAAATATAAAGCTGAATCAATTTATAGTAGTTGGAAAGGATGGGATTTTAATCAGAAGAAAGAACCTTCTGGTTGGATTACCTATTATGTAGTAAGAATAAAAGATAGATTACAGAGGCAAAACGGCTTCTAATATAATGTAATGAATATCCCTGTGATAGGCAATTTGAAGGAAAGTTAAGGGAAAGATGGATAGAAAAGAATAATAGAATGAAAGAAATCGGAGTAGAAAATTTTTATATAGAACAAAGCAAATTACCGAGATATTAAAGGAGGATTTTATGTATTTAGAACAATTTTATATTCCCAAAATCGCTCACCTTTCTTATCTTTTAGGAGGGAAAGAATGTTGTGCTATTGTCGATCCCTCTCGTGATGTAGATTTATATCTTAAAGCGGCAAGAAAGATGGGATTTAAGATTACCCATATTTTAGAAACACATCTCCATGCTGATTTTATTTCCGGTCATCTTGAATTGAAAGAGAAGACAGGAGCTAAAATATATTTTTCTGCTTTGGCTGATGGTCAATTTGAGCATCAGTCACTAAAAGAAGGAGATAGAGTTAACCTTGATGATATTTCCATTGAAATATTGGACACTCCCGGACATACTCCTGAACATATTTCCTATGTAGTTATCGATAATTCCAGAGGTAAAGACCCAGTTATTCTTTTCTCCGGTGACACCTTATTTGTTGGCGATGTAGGTAGACCAGACATTTTTCCTGAAAAGGCCAAAGAACTTGCCTCTAAATTATATGTTAGTTTAGCAAAATTGAAGGAATTACCTGATTTTTGTGAAGTACTTCCTACTCATGGAGCAGGTTCGTTTTGTGGGAAAAGTATTGGCGCTAATCGCTGGAGTACCGTGGGGTATGAAAAAAAATATAATGAAATTCTCCAAATTAATAATCAGGATAAATTTATTACCTCTCTTCTAAAGGAGATGCCTCCGGTACCGGATTATTTTAAAAGATGTAGCAATATAAATCGTCAAGGGCCAGAATTAGTTAAAAATTTAGCTGATCTCAAACCATTAAAGCCAGAACAGTTTGAGGGAATATGTCAGAACAATAATGTGGAAATAATTGATTGCCGAGATTATGAAGCTTTTGGAAGCCAACACATTTTGGGATCCTATGGAATTGATTTAAGAACTAATTTTCCCACTTTTGCCGGATGGATTATTCCTCCAGAGAAGAAGATATTTTTAATCGCTTCTAATTATCAGGACGTTCTGGAGGCAGTTATTTGGCTTCGAAGAGTAGGTTTGGATAATATTATAGGTTTTCTGGAAGGTGGAATGAGTGCCTGGGTAGAAAGTGGATTTAGAACCAATCATATAGGTCAGGTATCTTCTTCGGAATTTAATGAAATTAGAAGTAAAAAGAAAATTAATATTATAGATGTTCGGATGCCTTCGGAATATAAAACTAAACATTTAAAAGGAGCCATTAATATTCCTTTCCCCGATTTAAGACAAGAATATACGAAACTAAAAGAGGACGATGAATATTTTCTTATTTGTAGCTCAGGACGTCGTTCTATTTTAGGGATTTCTATTTTAGAAAAAAAAGGATTTAAGAAACTTATTAATGTAAGCGGAGGAATGACTGGATTAAATAATTTAGGAGTAAAGAGATAATAAATATTTATAAAATATTAAAGCTGAATTCTTATCGAAATTATTTTTATTAAAAATAAAATTATAATTAAAAAATAAGGAGGTTAGTATGGAATTTTTAACTATGAAATTATGGTCTCCCTATCTGGTAGGAATCGGTATCGGTATCCTTAGTTGGTTTACCTTTTTACTTTCTAACAAACCTATCGGTTGTTCCACTGCTTTTGCCCGAACTAGTGGGATGATGGAAAGATGGTTTATCGGGAATAAAGTGGATGAAAAGCTCTATTTTAAAGAGTTTCCAGCTAAGATTGATTGGGAGTGGATGTTGGTTTTAGGAATTTTCATCGGTTCCTTTCTTTCTGCTAAGTTTTCCGGAGAGTTTAAAGTACAATGGATTCCTTCAGTTTGGCTGGCTACCTTTGGTAGTAATATTACTCCTCGGGTATTGACTGCTTTTTTAGGCGGAATAATATTAGGCTTGGGAGCCAGATGGGCTGGAGGATGTACCAGTGGGCACGGAATTAGCGGAACTCTACAATTGACGGTAAGTAGTTGGATTGCCGCAGTTTGTTTCTTTATTAGCGGGATAGCTACTGCTTATTTTATTTATTACAGAATAGGAGGATAAAATGTTTACAAAATTACATGCCCAATCTAAACTTCAACTTCTATTTGGATTTATTACCGGAATTATCTTTGGCTTTTTATTACAAAAAGGTGGAGTTGGTCGATACAATGTAATTATTAATCAACTTCTGCTCAAAGATTTTACCGTTTTAAAAATTATATTGTCGGCGGTAGTAACCGGAATGATCGGCATTTATTTTTTAAAAGGGAGAAAATTAGTTGAACTCCATCCTAAATCCGGTTCTTTGGGAATGACCGTGGTGGGCGGACTTATCTTTGGTATTGGTTTTGCCGTTTTAGGTTATTGCCCGGGAACCATATCCACAGCCATAGGACAGGGGAACCTTGATGCCCTTAGCGGAGGATTAATCGGGATTATTTTAGGAGCAGGATTATTTGCACAGTTATATCCAAAAATCCAGAAATTTCTTAAAATAGGTTGGTTCGGAGCCATAACCTGGCCTGAACTTTTCCAGGTTAATCCCTGGGTGGTTATAGTCCCTCTTTCCCTGATTATTATAGCCATTTTTTTCCGGTTAGAAGCAGCAGGTCTATAAATCAGGCTATCAATTAAACTATTCACTAGACCTGTTTTGTATTAAAATATAAAGGGTTATTTCCCGAATCATTAGTATGCTCAGGAGGACCGTTTTTAATTTCTTCCTGCTTTCGCAGGAGTGACCTAGGACCATTTATTTACAAGGGTTTTAGACCCCCTTCAGGAATGCCCTTTAAACGCACGTAGAGTGCCTTTTTTCGCGTCTCAATTTTCGAAAAATTGGCAATTACGACCCCTGTTTTTAGCCTATTTTTACCTCCCCAAAATCACGAAACCCTTATAAATAGCCACTTTTAGATTTTGGAGGGGTGAAAATTTAGCTAAAAAAAGCCATTTTCGAGGGGTAAAACCTAGCTCGACTTAAAATAATGCAAAAAAAGAACGTTTTTTCGCATTATGCCCTTGAAACCCTTATAATATAAGCTTTTCATCTCACTATAAATTAGCTAAAATCATAAACTTTAGTCATAGCAGTAGAGGTGAGAATATCCATAATTTAAAAATTGTATAGTAATAGTATGTCCTAGACAACGCACATCTTTCTCTTTAAATATAGAGGAGATTAGGTTATAATTAAAATAATTTCATTTAGATTTTTATATGAGGCATCGATACTTTTTTGTTTATATTTTTGATGAGGCAATTCGATGTCTTGACAAAAAAATGAAAAATAGATAAGATATTACCATATTGTTTTCATTTTATACAAAAAAGGAGGTAAATAAAATGAAAAAACAAAAATTGATACTGATGATAGTTCTAATCGCAATTCTTCTCTCAACTGTGGTTTCTTTTGCAGGAGCAGAGGCAAAAAAACTCTACATACCTTTAATTTCAAAGGGCTTCCAGCACCAATTCTGGCTGGCAGTTAAGGCCGGGGCTGAAAAAGCTGCCATAGACTTTGATGTGACCATCACCTTTGAAGGACCCGAGAACGAGTCGATGGTTGATAAGCAGATGGATATGCTGCAGGTCGCTATTGACAAGAATCCTGCCGCGATTTGCTTTGCCGCCGTTGACTCAAAAGCTGCCATTCCTCTGCTTGAGCAGGCAAAGGAAAAGGGTATACCCGTGATCGGTTTTGACTCCGGCGTTGACAGTGACATTCCACTGAGTACAGCGGCGACCGATAATATTGCCGCGGCCGCATTGGCAGCCGATAAAATGGCAGAACTGATCGGCGGAGCCGGTGAAGTGGCGGTTATCGCGCATGACCAGACCAGCCGCACCGGTATCGATCGCGTCAAGGGCTTTACCGACAGAATGACGGAAAAATATCCGAACATCACCATTGTCGCCACCCAGTATGGCGGTGGGGATCAGTTGAAGTCAACTGACCTGGCCAAAGCTATCATTCAGGGCCACCCTGAATTAAAGGGCTTCTTTGGCGCCAACGAGGGCTCGATCATTGGTGTTCTGAATGCCGTGACAGAATTGGGAATGAAGGGCAAGCTTGTTGTCATCGGTTATGACTCCGGTCAACAGCAGATTGAGGCCATCCGATCTGGCCTTGAAGCCGGCGCAATCACCCAGGACCCCATCGGTATTGGCTACAAGGCTGTTGAGGCAGCGGTAAAAGCCGTTAAAGGCGAAACACTGCCTAAGTTCATCGACACCGGTTTCCACTGGTTTGACAGCACCAACATTGATGACCCGGTGATCGCGGCGCTGCTCTATAAATAGAAACGCCTTAGCAAAAACGAATAAACTAAAATGTTGTAATGATGAGAGGCTGTCCAAAAAGATTTGAGCAGCCTCTCGTAATATAAATAGCTGTTTATCAATGAAATTAATCATTCGGAGTAAACGCGATAGTGGGATATTATTTTCGTGGACTTGTGTGTGTTCAAAGTGAAATCTTTGGTGGTGAGGATGACCCATGGATGATGTACTGCTTTTGATGGAGGGAATTGATAAATCTTTTCCTGGTGTAGATGCGCTTAAAAAATGCCGGTTTGAATTAAAAGCCGGAGAAGTGCATGCTCTGGTTGGGGAAAATGGTGCCGGAAAATCCACTTTGATGAAAGTGGTCGCTGGAGTATATTCAAAAGACGCCGGGCGGATTTTATATAAGGGCAATGAAGTGGATATTCCTAACCCCCGGGCAGCACAGCGTCTTGGGATTAGTATGGTTCACCAGGAACTTAATCTTATGTCCCACCTGACCGCAGCTCAAAATATTTTCATAGGCCGCGAACCTGTTCGGGGAGCATGGATTATACTGGATGAAAATGCCCTGAACGATAAAGCTCAGGAAATCTTCGATATGATGCACCTGAAGCTGAATCCACGTACTAAGGTTGCGGATATGAGTGTTGCCAAGCAGCAAATGGTTGAAATTGCCAAAGCTCTTTCTTTTCAGTCCGATGTGCTGATTCTGGACGAACCTACAGCGGCATTAGCTTCTGTGGAAATTATAGAGCTGTTCCGTATCATTCGCCAGCTTCGTGATAAGGGTGTGGGAATTATTTACATATCCCACAGACTGGAAGAACTCAAACAGATTTCTGACCGTATTACAGTGATGCGTGATGGTTTGTATGTAAATACTGTCCAGACACCAGGGGTCGTGATTGACCAAATCATCAAAATGATGGTGGGCCGCGTCATTTACGAATCTTCACCTGAAATTTCTGAGAATCCTAGCCAGGAAATAGTGTTGGAAGTAAAAAACCTTAACCGGGGAAACGAGATTAAAAATGTCAGCTTCAATCTAAAACGGGGCGAAATATTGGGTTTTGCCGGTTTGGTGGGTGCCGGACGTACGGAGGTGGCGCGCGCTGTATTTGGAGCGGACCCTTTCGATTCAGGAGAGATTATGGTTAAAGGCAAGAAGGTCAAAATAAAAAGCCCGAGCGATGCAGTGAGCCATGATATTGGTTACTTGTCTGAAGACCGGAAGCAATATGGATTGTGCCTGGGATTAGATGTAGAGACCAATATCGCGCTGGTAATAATTAGTAAACTAACCGGTTTTTTGGGGTGGATAAAAAATATAAAAGTACGCTCAATTGCGAATCGCATAGTCGACAAATTATCTATAAAAACCCCCAGCTTGAATCAGAAAGTCAAGAATCTTTCAGGCGGCAACCAACAGAAATTGGTGGTTGGCAAATGGCTGGCCAAAGATACCGGTATTCTATTATTCGATGAGCCTACCCGTGGCATTGATGTTGGGGCAAAGAGCGAGATTTATCGATTATTGAATGACCTGGCTCATCAGGGCAAATCAATTATTATGATTTCTTCGGAGCTTCCGGAAATTCTACGTATGAGCCATCGAGTGGTGGTGATGTGTGAAGGCCAGGTTACCGGTGAACTGGACTATGGAGAAGCAACACAAGAAAGCATCATGCAATTAGCGACGCTTCGAAATGGTGGAAATGTATCAAATAACTAGGAGAATGTATGAATTTGCTTATGAAAACTGAAACTATCACTCGAGAGAAAAAAACACGGTCAGATACCATACAGAGATTAATGGCTTTCGGGGCTTTACTCATCATTTTTATTGGTTTCTCTTTTGCATCCCCTTACTTTTTCACCTTCCGGAATGTGATCGGAATACTCATTTCTACCGCTGTTAACGGCCTCCTTGCTATAGGGGTGACATTTATTATCATTAGCGGTGGAATTGATTTATCAGTTGGTACGGTAATGACACTGTCGGCGGTTATGAGCGGTGTATTTATCACTTATTGGAATCTGCCCGTTCCGTTAGGAGTAATGGCAGGAATATTGACAGGGAGTTCGGCTGGTTTTGTTAATGGTATTTTGATCTCTAAATTAAAATTACCGCCATTTATTGCCACACTTGGTATGCTGAACGTGGCTAGAGGGTTTTCACTGGTCATTTCTAAACTCAGCCCCATTTATTTTGCCTTGGATAAGCCATTTAGCAGCATTGCAATGGGTTCAATTCTGGGCAAAATCATTCCCGGGTTTGAAATTCCCAATGCCGTGCTGATCATGTTCGGGTCCGCGATTATTGCTGGCCTGATCCTTTCAAAGACGATATTAGGACGATACTGTTATGCAATCGGCAGCAATGAAAAAGCAGTCCAGTTATCCGGTGTTAATATTGTTTTTTGGAAAACAGCCATCTATACAACCGCCGGGATTTTTGTCGGTATTGCCGGTGTTATAATCGCTGCCCGACTGAATTCTGCCCAACCCTCGTTGGGGCTTGGCTACGAACTGGAGGCAATCGCCGCGGCTGTCATCGGCGGCACTTCGTTGAGTGGTGGAGAAGGCACAATAGTGGGCACCATCATCGGTGCGTTTATTATCAGCACGCTCACAAACGGCCTGCGCATCATGTCTGTACCGCAAGAGTGGCAGATCGTTATCACCGGCTTCATCATTATTTTTGCGGTGTATCTGGATATTCTTCGCCGTGGAAAGCAATCATAAAAAAGCAGGAAAAAGTTATTTAATCATGATCTAAAAGAGAAGAACTCGGAGAATTTAAGGTAAATATATATTTTTGAAGTATGACAAAAAACCTTCCCCTATCTCGTTGAAGGTTTTTCTTTAATTACAGACCCTCCTTAATTTTAATCTATAGAGGAGCATCATACGTGAAGCAGTATAAAGATATTACTTCCAAGGAAAACTCAATATATAAGTTAATAAAAACCTTAAGTCAAAAAAAAGTTCGTGAAAGCAATGGATTATTTCTCATAGAAGGCAGCAGGCTTCTTGAGGAAGCGAACAGTAGGGGAGTAAAAATAAAATACCTTATTATTAATGAAACCGTAGAAAATGTGCCAAAAATTAATCAAGGTTGTGAGGTTTTAAGGCTACCCAATAACCTATTTAAGGAAGTTTCAGATACAGTTAGCCCTCAAGGAATAATAGCTGTAGCTGAACAAATAGAAATATCATTGGCAGATATAATTCTTGGTGCAAATCCTTTAGTAGTTGTTTTAAATGGCATACAGGATCCTGGAAATCTTGGAACAATCATAAGAACCAGCGCTGCAGTAGGTGCTACTGCAGTATTATTAACTAAAGGAACTGTAGATTTATTCAACCCAAAAGTTATTAGATCTACCATGGGCTCACTGTTTCAGGTGCCTATTGTAAATGGTCTTGACGATGAGGAAGCTGTCAAATGGCTAAGCCATAACTCTATAAATATTCTAGTAGCAGATTTAGATAGTGAAGAATATTACTATTCCGTTAATCTCAAAGAACCTTTCGCTTTAGTAATTGGAAACGAAAATAGAGGACCAAATGATATCTGGAGGAAGGCAGCTTATAAACAGATAAAAATTCCTATCTTGGGGTCCACTGAATCCTTAAATGCATCAGTAGCTACTGGAATAATTCTATATGAGGCAGTTCGTCAAAGATGGTGCAAATGAGGCCAGCCTGGATTCCTGCTTTCGAAGGAAAAACAAAGTCCTGAGATTGCTTCGTCACTTCGTTCTTCGCAATGACACAAGAACCTTTATTTATAAGGGTTTAAAACCCCCTTCAGGAATGCCCTAAATATGCACGTAGAGTGCCTTTTTTCGCGTCTCAATTTTCGAAAAAACGGCAATTACGACCCCTGTTTTTAGCCTATTTTTGCCTCCCCAAAATTACGAAACCCTTATAAATAGCTACTTTCTAATTTTGGAGGGGTGAAAATTTAGCTAAAAAAAGCCATTTTTGAGGGGTAAAACCATAGCTCGGCTTAAAATAATGCAAAAAAGAACGTTTTTTCGCATACTGCCATTGAAACCCTTATATAATAAGGCTTTCCTCTTACTATAAATTAGCCAAAATCATAAACTTTATTAAGAAAAGAGGGACTTAAAAAGTTTTATCAAAAAGAAGGATTTTTAATTAATAATAATGTAGTATATACTAAATAAGAGTAAACAGAATAATCATGTAGATAAATCAATATTAAATAGAATATTTAGAATAGGGGCACGCTCCATTTTAAAATGAAAGAAAGCGAGGGAGACAGTTTATGGATTCCAGAGATTCTAAAGTAACAGTTAATTTTATTCAGGCGATCATTGATCAGGATAAAAAAACGAATAAATATGGCGGTAAGATTCATCTCCGGTTTCCACCGGAACCTAATGGATATCTGCACATCGGCCACGCCAAGTCTATCTGCTTGAATTTCGGTATAGCTGCACAGAATGGTGGTCTATGCAATCTTCGCTTTGACGATACAAATCCCAGCACGGAAGATGTGGAATATATTGATTCCATAATCAAGGATGTTCGGTGGCTGGGATTTGACTGGGAAGACCGGCTTTTTTATGCTTCTGACTATTTTGAGAAGATGTATGATTACTCCGTCCGTCTCATTAGAGCAGGTAAGGCTTACGTGTGTGACCTTAGTCCTGAAGAAATCAGGAAGTACCGGGGAACTTTCCAGGAGCCGGGAAAAGAAAGTCCATATCGCCACCGGTCTATGGAGGAGAACCTGGATTTATTCCAACGTATGCGGGCTGGTGAATTTGCTGATGGTTCCCGGGTGTTGCGGGCTAAAATTGACATGACCTCTCCTAACCTGAATATGAGAGATCCTATCCTTTACCGCATTTTAAGGGCTACCCATCATCGGACTGGGGATCAATGGTGTATCTATCCCCTGTACGACTATGCTCATCCCCTTGAAGACTATTACGAAGAAATTACCCATTCCATCTGTACCCTGGAGTTCGAAGACCATCGTCCTTTATATGACTGGGTTCTCAATGCTTTGGATCTGCCCAACCCGCCCCGGCAGATCGAATTCGCTCGTCTGAACCTTACTAACACGGTGATGAGCAAGCGCAAGCTTCGCAAGCTGGTGGAGGAAGGTTATGTGGCTGGATGGGATGACCCGCGGATGCCAACCATATCCGGTCTGCGGCGCAGGGGTTACACCCCGGAGTCTATCCGAAATTTCTGTGACCGTATCGGCATATCCAAGACCAACAGCGTGGTGGACATCCGTTTTTTGGAACACTGTATACGCGAGGACCTGAACCTGCGGGCTCCCCGGGTTATGGCGGTGCTGCACCCCTTAAAATTGGTCATCAGTAATTATCCCGAGGATATAGTGGAAGAGATGAGAGCAGAAAACAACCCCGAGGATCATGATGCCGGGACACGCAAGGTACCTTTTTCCAGGATTCTATATATCGAACGGGAAGATTTTTGCATAGATCCGCCCAAAAAGTATTTTCGCCTGGCTCCCGGTTTTGAGGTTAGGTTAAAGAATGCCTTTATTATCAAATGCGAAGGGTTTGTTCGGGATGAAAAAACAGGAGAGATAAAAGAGGTACATTGCACCTACGATCCGGAAACCAGAAGCGGCAGACCAGCCAGTCAACGTAAAGTAAAGGGAACTTTGCACTGGGTTTCCGCAGCTCATGCTTTGAAAGCGGAGGTGCGCCTGTACGACTATCTTATGCTCGACCAGATCGAGGGAGGGGAAGAATATGAGGGAGATGAAGATTTTGTAAAGCAACTTAACCCTAACCCCCTGGAAGTGTTAAGTGATTGCTTGGTGGAACCCAGTTTAGCAGGAGCGGCCCAAGGAAGTAGATACCAGTTCATGCGGCAGGGTTACTTCTATGTGGATCCTGATTCATTGCCGGATAAGCTGGTGTTTAACCTTATTGTATCCTTACGGGACACCTGGGGCAAGATTCTAAAAGCCAATGAAGACCAGAGGCCCTAAAATTAACTTGAGAATAAAAAAATGTAAATTCTATAGCTTATTCAATAAGGTTAACATAAAGCTATAGAACAGATTATCAGTGAAATTTTAAAAGAAGAAGGGGAGATAAAAAATCCAATACCTTTAATTATTCTAACGCTGATGATAAAGCGGCTTATTTAGTGAAGGCCATAAGAGAAAATTGGCAGGTCCCGGAGGAGTATTTAAGGGAAATAAAAGAGAAGCAAGGTAGAGAGGAAGAAGAAAAAATAGAATATATTAAAATCAAACAAAAAGAAGAGGAAAATAAAAAGAGACAGGAAGAGATTAAAAAGATAGAACAAATTTATAATTCTCTTGATCCTCTACAGCAGGAAGAGATAGGAATAGCAACAGAAAACCGACTACCTGATTTCTGGAAAGTGCAGTTAAATAAGGAAAGAATTAAAGGTAAAACATCAAAAATGCTCGAGGTTGTCTTAGAAGAAAAGAGAAGAGAAATAATAAAAGAGTGGATTAATTCCGGAAGGATTAAAGATATAAACAGCAAGTAAAGAATATTATCGGGAATTAGGAAGATGATATTTTAAAAAATGGGGGGTATTTCAAATTATGAAAAGGAAATATTTTTTAAATGTGCCTATGAATAACCCATTTTTGAAAAACAAAGCAGCTGAGGCTTACGATAAACATCTAAGCCTTCCTATAATCAAAACGGTGCGAGAGCAGGAATCTCGAGCAATCAACGATCTATCTGAAAAATACTTGGGCAAAGACGACAATGTTTTGGAAATCGGCGCGGGAACTGGTTATTACTCAATGAATATCGCCTCGAGAGTTCGGTCCCTGATTGCGCTTGAACCTTCTGCCGCAATGTTAAATTTTCTGGAGAAAAAAATCACAGTAGAGGGAGCAGGAAACATAAGCATTATCAACTCAAGCTTTGAAGACTACAAGTCGCAATCAAAATTTGACCATGTCGTTGCCATCGGTGTTCTCGATTATGTAGAAGATTGGAAAAATTTTCTTGAGAGATGTCTTGGGCTTGCCGAAAAAACGGTAATTTTTACGGCTCCGCAAAAAGGAATATGGTCAGCAATCTGCGTGCTCACTTCCCGCGTGGAACAAAAAATCAAAATTCACAGACACACCAAAAAACAGCTTGAAAACTATTTGAGCGATTATGAAACCCAAATCCAGGAAACCGCTCTCAAATCACCCCTCACGAAAGGCATGACCCTTATCGTAGTTGCTAAAAAAAGAAAAAATACAATATCAATATAATTTAAAATAGGGACACATCCCATTTTCTTAGACAATTAATATTTTTTGATTTTAAATTAAATAAATAGGGGCGGGTTGTGCCAGGTCAATAATTCGGTAACTTTTAGCGGAAGAGCGCCAAGAAGCTCTATATTTCTTACAGGGTGAAAGTCCTTGTTGGGTAAGGTCTAGCCAACCTCCCATACCGAGTGTTGCATTAAAAATGGGTAACCATTAGATGACCTGTCTGCTGCAGGCAGGAGCGTACACAGGGAAACAGATAGGCCATAGGGAAGACCGTACTTCCTAAAAGTGAACTATACAGCCTCGTAAATAAAGATTAATGCAGATGGCGACATTGTTTTCGCAACGGAAGCCTATACAAAAGAATTGCTAAAGGCGAGATTCTAAAGAGGGTCTGTCGGGGTCTTGGCACATGGCATGTCTGTAGAGAGATATAAAGAACTTGGGAGACCCTATAAGCTCACTTACTATAAGGTAAGTCTACCCGATGAAAAGAGAGGGTGACTGATGGCTGATAGGGATTCGGATCAGCTCATAGTACTCTATACAATAGAGGAAGGGGCTGACAGAATACGTAGCCTGCAAAGGAAACATTTGCCGGGCAAGTAGGACTGGAGGAACAAATGCAAACCTCACTGCAGGGAATAGCAAAGATGGCAATACTAATTTGTCTTTTACGGAAGCGAGTATCTCTGAAGAGCCCAGTGCGGTAGTTCCGCACGCTGGGATCTGTGCGGGGGCAGTCAGGTAACTGGCTGTCCTACCGTGACATCCTATAGGATCTGAGGAGTTTTTTAACCAGCTGATTGAAACTTTTATAGAATAGAAAAAATAGGATGTGCTTGGGCTCAAGTTGCTAGTGCAATATCTAGTTTTGGTATAATATACCAAAAGAAAATGAAGTTTTAATCAAAGTGGAAGCCTGCGGGATTTGCCACGGTGATGCTATTACAAAAGAAGGATATTATCCTGATATAAAATATCCCAGGGTTCCCGGGCATGAAGTTATTGGAAAAGTTGACAGGTTGGGTTCAAAGGTTACTTTTTGGAAAATAGGCCAGAGAGTTGGAGTTGGATGGTATGGAGGGCCTTGCCTAAAGTGTAAAGCTTGCATGCGAGGTGAACTTAGCAGTTGTGAAAATTTTTTAACTCCTGGAATTTCATTTGACGGTGGTTATGAAGAATATATGGTGGTTTCAACTCAGGCACTGGCAATTATACCTGATGAATTTGACTCTTTAAAAGCATCGCCACTTATGTGCGCTGGTAGAACAACTTTTTCTGCATTACGGAATTGCAATGCCAAGGCCGGTGATTTGGTAGCGATACAAGGCCTTGGGGGACTTGGACATTTAGGGGTACAATTTGCCAGAAAATTAGGTTTTAAAACTGTTGCATTATCACGTGGCAAGGATAAGGAAAATCTGGCTTATAAATTAGGTGCACATTTATATATTGATACCGAGTCTTTTGATCCTGTAGATGAGCTTAGAAAACTTGGCGGTGCTAAAGTTATTCTGGCTACAGCTCCTAATAGTAAGGATATATCTGCACTTATAAATGGGCTTGGTTTTGAAGGTCAATTAATCATTGTTTCAGCACCTAGTGAGCCAATGCAAATTTTTCCATGGCAATTGTTCCGGGGAAGACATTCAGTAAAGGGTTGGACTGCAAGGCCTTCAAAAAATGAGTCAGAAGATGCATTAAACTTTAGTGTTATTTCAGGGGTATTGCCAATGATTGAAGTTTTTCCACTGGAGCAGGCAGCCTTGGCTTACGAAAAAATGATGACAGCAAAAGTGCATTTTAGATCAGTTTTAAAAATAGGTGATTAATTGTCTTATTTGAGAACTAACCATTTTTAATGAGATATCAATCAGGTAATTATTAAATTTTTCTTACACAGGAGGCAATTATAATGCAGGATATTTTAAAGCTTATCGAGGAAAGACAATCATCGAGGGCTCCATTTAATGCAAAACATCCAATAGCAAGAAAGGACTTAATACAGATTTTAGAAGCAGGGAGTTGGGCTCCAACAGCTCATAATATGCAGAATTTTGAAATAATTGTTATTGATGATAAAAAGCTCTTAGAAAAGATAGGGAATATCAAATCTCAAATCTCTGAGGTATTTCTTAAGGAAAACTATCAGCAACTCTCTTTTTCTGTAGAAGAATTTCTACGAAAAAAGTTCGGACTTCTTGGAACAAATTTTCCAGTATCATGGAGAAACCCTGAGGAATTAGAAAAGATTGCCAGCAATAGCAGTCCATCCTCACTTTCAAACACCATTAAAAATAGTCCAGCAGTGCTTATCGTAGTTTATGATACCAGGAAAAGGGCACCTGCATCAGAAGGAGATTTTTTGGGTATTATGAGTCTTGGTTGTGTTATGGAAAATATGTGGATTATGGCTACTTATCTGGGAATTGGCTTTCAGATAATGAGTGTATTTGGTGCAGAAGCCATAGAAAAAGAGATAAAGCAAATTCTTAATATCCCTGAATATTTGAAGATTGCATTTGCCTCCCGTTTGGGCTATCCCAGTTCTAAAGGGTCTAAGTATCTAAGGGTACGCCGCAATATGGAAGATTTTACACACCATAACAAATTCGGCAGTAAGTACCTTATCTGAAAATATTTTCTTTTTCATCTACTGGGATCTTTTATTCTAAAGTATGTTAGGTTTTTTCTATAATTAAGTATTATTTTATAAAAAGCGATTTTTTAATTAGCATAGAACTTAATATTAATAAAGAGGTTTGCAAGATTGAAAAAAGCAGAATCAGTAAATGATTGTCTTTTATTTTCCAAAAAGAGACTTGAAGAATATAGACCCTGCAATCCTGGTGAATTACAGGACTTGTATATCTAAGATATACATCCCTTAAATAATAGCAGAATATTACAAATAGTAAGAATGTTTAAAAATATGTATTTAAATATTTTTTAAGGTCCTATTTATAATCTTTCTTGTTCCTCTTATAATATTTCACATTTAGGTTAGACCTAATTTAATCCATGCCCCGATTTAATCAATCCTGGCCACTCTGCCTAATATGATTTAATCTATTTTACCCAATCCGATTAATCCACTCCTGTTAACCTACTTCAGTTCCCACAGGTTAACGAGGTTATATTCTGATCCGCACCATAGCGGAACAGAATATAACCCCTGGATACTTTCCCCCGGAGTAATCTCGATGACATCTTACCCTAACTAATCTTTTCTGCTCTCGTTTTCCTAAATCTCTTTTTAATCCTTCCTGCACTCCTGGCAACTTTTAAATAATTTCTTGTTATAATTCCCCATACGGCGGGGCGCTTTCCCCTTTCCCCTCGCACTTCCCCCCTAAAACCCCCCTGTTACCTCTTACCCTTTCTCGCTCATTTTTTAGCGGTTTTATTCTCGAAAAAATCATTCTCGAAAAAACCTAAAATAAGTGAAATAAGGTTAGGTTATGATTCATTAGGGGGGAAGCCATAGGGGACAGGGGAAATTACGCGAGGATTCACCGGAGCCTCTCCTCGCTACGCCCCGCCTATTCATACCCTTTTTAGAATTTCCTAAAGGCACTTTCGAGCGATTCTTCCAGGCAATACAAAAATATTTTTATACTCTAGCAAGTAGTAACTTGCCCTATATAAAAATATTTTTCTGTTGCCTGGCGATAAAAACTTGAGATAGCCGAGCGATTCGTGCGTAATTGTCAAAGAAGAAAACAAAAACTGCCCGAACTGTAAGCTTAGCGTGTTTTTACTTTCTTCTTTGACAACTGCGCACGAGGAGAAGAAATACAATACGAGAAAAGCAAAGGTAAAGAAAAGATTATAGAAGAGCCCGCCTTTATATTTTTAACCAGGCTAAAAAAGCTCTTGGCGGGCGGTCGTGGTGATGAGATGATCAAAGGTTATTTACCGGGAAGTCAATAAAAGATGGTTAACGATCATTTTAATAAAATACCGGGGGAGAGAGGAAGAGAGGCCATCTACAATCGATTTTAAGGCATTTGTTTTTTTCCTTGTTTATGTTTATAATTTCTTTTTAACTGTAATTTTTATTAATAAGGGTGAGTTAATGGAGTGAGAGAGTAGCCTCTTTGCTGATTAGGAAAAAACTCATTTAAGCGGGGTCTATTTCAATAATTTTCCTAATGATTATTGTATTCTAGATGGGGGATTATATCAAAATGGTGAAAACCACCATTTCATATAACGTTTCTGAATATGCGATGTTGAGTGAGCAATCGGTATTTCGCTTAACGGTGCCTGTAGCCGAAGTTGCCGACGCGTACTCGCAAAGGCAATTTAGGTGAAGGTGGTACTCCACTCGAACCAGCTATGCGCTGTTATTCGCTGTGGTTATAATTTCATTTTTGTTCTATTTTGTATTTTTTTATGTCTAAAAACCAATGTTTCCAGAAACCTTCTTTTAATATTTTTTCAGTTTCATTTATAATTATTTTCTTTTTGAATATTGGTCCATCATATACAAATGTATGAAATTCGCCATTTTCTCCACAGCAACATATATTTTTCTTTTTGATTTTGCTAATCAGGTCATAATTAATTTCTCTTCCTAAAAAATCTTCTTCAAATAAATCTGCTTTTGCACTTATCACTATTGCTTTAAACCCAATATCGATAAATTCTTTGACCACTTTTTCTGCTGGTAAATTCCATAATGGCTCAATTGGTGTAATTTCTATGTCATTACATACGCGGTCAACCCAGCTTTTATGTTCTTCAAGGTAAATATCACCAAATACCATTCCTTGAATTTTTCTTTTTTTTAATTCATTTACTGCTAATTTGAATTGAGTTTCATACTCTTCCATATCAGCAGGTACCGGTTTCTGAACTATAGGAATTTGTATTGCTTCTGCTTGTATATTCATAAGTTCATTTGATACACCATGAAAACAACATCGTTTATATTCTTCAGATATAAAATTAAGTAAAATACTTATTTCATATCCTTTTTGAATCGCTTTAAACAACGCAAGACAACTATCTTTACCACCAGACCATGAAGATATTAATTTCATTATTAAATCCTTTCAAATATTTTTTATAGCCATGGCGCATAACTTAAAATAACCGAACTCCTCGTTTATGCACGACTCTACCTGTCTTAGTGCGAACCTGTCTGCGTGCGTGCACGCACAGGCAGGCACGCACAGGCAGAGGTGAAGTTTCGAAAATTAACCACTAATTTTCCTTGTGGTATATCTTTATAGATTCTTATGCTTATCTTAAAATATTTTTATTTATTCTACAAATAATAATTTTATATATAGGTAAGTCTACGCTTTTTTATTTTTTTAGATACTTAAAATTCATATCTAGTATCTCGTGAATCGTATCTCGCATTTTTGTCATAATGAATTTTTATCTATTTTTAATAAAAAAAGAGGATTTTTAAAAAATTTGTAGAAATAGTTATATATAAACAAAATATGAACCAGAATTTAATCTTTAAGAAAGGAGGGGGCAAAGAAGTGAAGGCTTTGTTATTTGGAGAAATTCTCTGGGATATTATAAATGGCAAATCTTATATCGGTGGTGCTCCCTTTAATCTTGCTGCCCATCTTTCGAAAATGGGAATTGAATCTACACTCATCTCTTCTGTTGGCAAAGATGATCTGGGGAAAAAAGCCCTAAAAGAAGCTGAAA
>Ga0315279_10001358_pt1 | contig 41109 bp, 25 predicted proteins | sample YL17G06_20_MG_FD_203694 | JGI IMG/M metagenome (GOLD analysis project Ga0315279, IMG submission 203694) | Sediment microbial communities from Yellowstone Lake, YNP, Wyoming, USA - YL17G06_20 | ecosystem: Environmental > Aquatic > Freshwater > Lake > Sediment | place: USA: Wyoming | collected...
GATACGGCATTTGATGAGCTCATTTCTATCTTGAGGCTATGGGGGCGCGGGCTAAAGCCCGCCCCCACAGAGTGCTTGTTTGGGGTTGTTTTGAGACAACCTCGGTGACTGTCCCCTATCGGGCTTTTGATTTTCCCAGCCTGTAGAGGAGATGAAAGATGGTGTTTGCGGCCAGGATGCTCGCAACCACGAATAGCCACTCTCCAAACCTGGGAACCACCTGGCTCAAGGTCCAAACAAACTGAATGACGCAAAGGATTGAAACGAAATAGAGGGTGCGTATACGCGGGATAATGCTTACCAGATAGGTTCCCAGCGGCGCCCCGAAGACCACGACTGGACCCGCAGCCAGCCAGTTGTAGAAAACCTCTCTCCCGACATCCCCCATAGATGAATGTAGCGCGATCGCCATCAGCGATGTGATTGCTCCCATCGAAACCGCCGTGGGCACTGCGGCTTTCAGATCGCAGCGGTAGCGCAGCACCAGCACCGAATAGAGCACCATTTCAATCCCGACTCCGATGATCGAGTTGATCACCCCGCCCAAAAGACCGACTGCAAGCGCAGCCAGAATGTCCGGAAGCTTTCCCAGTGCGGGTGTGCGATCCAGCCCGCACACCTCGCGGTTTTTAATTAACGTGAGAATACCGAAATTGAGCCAGACGCTCGAGAAAAGCAGCTTGATTACGCTGCTCGAAAGAAGTGGGGATATCCCGAATGTCCCGAGGAGCAGCCCTGCGGCCGCCCCTATAGCGCCCCAGGCAAGCATCGCCTTCTGGACAGGCACCCGGCGGCATAGGATGAAAACCATTGCGGAGGTCATCCCGAGCGCCTGGATCGCCATAGCGAAATTTCGCCCAAGATTAGCGGTCTGCCGGAAGAGCAGCACCAGTACAGGAAAGGAGACGGTTCCTCCGCCCATTGGGGTAGATCCGGCCACCACCGATCCAAAGGTCATGACGACTGCCATCGGCCAGTGCCGCAGTGCATCCGCCCAATGGCCAAACCCGAAAACAAGAATCAGCCAGCCAACATAGAAACAGCCTACGTAGAGGTACCACGGCTTCAGGCGTGGGCCGCGCAAACCCGCCTTTTCCAGATGGTAGGAAAGGAACCCTGCTTCCGCATTTACACCACTCACCAAGACCTCCTAGACGCAACCGCAGAGAAGAGAGCCACGAATTGCACTGATTCGCGTGAATCCGAAACACTGAATTCGCAAGACGAATCCGTAGAAGCTTGCTTTTTTGGCACAATTCTCTTTGGGAGATGTGCCGACGGGTCGGTGACCCGTCGGATCCCCAACTCTCAAGTTATTTGGCGACGGGTGGCGGACCCGTCGCCACAGATATCCTTGGTCTTGTTCCGGCCACCGCCGCCCAATCCATCGTCTTGAAGCGAGATGAAAGACAAAGCCCCATCTGCAATCAAAGGCCGACGCCCAAGTCTCTTCAGCTTCAGCGTTGTGATGATCATGTTAACTTCACCGGCGGCTGCGGGATGTCGCCATCATGGCCCCGAGACGACACACACGTATTGCGCCGGGAGGACGAGCGGTGGGTGAACTACTTTCAATCCGGCTGTTACGGTCACTGCGCCGATCTCACAGTAGCTCCGTGGGATAGCCGGAACCTCACGCCAAGCCTAGGGAAAAGTTATTTTACATGAGCAGATAAAACCTCTCAATAGAATCCAGTCGGCGTAAGTCAAGTCTGGCCAAGGCCGCAGCGGGCAGGCCGGATCGATTTTCGAGCGAGAATCACTTCTGCAGGTGCGATGCGCCGGCTCACGTGGTATTCTCCGCCCAGAAGTGAAGAGTGAAGTTACTTTCAACAACGTCGAGATCTTTTTATTTGTATGAAGAAAAGTCAAAGATGCGCGAGGCTTGGGACTCAGCGAAACGTGCCGGCGACACATACGCGCGCGCTGCGGCGGTGGCAGATAACTCCGTGGTCCATTTCCGTCTTACTGCGAAGAACATCTGCTCTTGCCGTCGTGGTTTTAGGATTCGGAACCTTGCTTGCGGGCCAGTCCGCAAGCAGCGGCGGGCTAAAGCTAAACACAGGCCGGGATATCTTCTTGAGAGGGTGCGTCACCTGTCATGGACCGGACGGCAAGGGAACGCCCAAGTCGACCCTCGGATTTGAACCACCCTCAACGTTTCCAGACTTCACCGACTGCAGGGCGACCAGGCGCGAACCCGATCTCGACTATAAAGCCATCATCACTTACGGAGGCCCGGCCCGAGGATTCTCCGAGATCATGCCCGCCTTCGGCGAAGCCCTGACGCCGGAACAGATCGACATGGTGATTCAGTACCTGCGCGACTTTTGCCGCGAACTTGCGTGGCCACGAGGCGAGCTGAATCTGCCGCGTGCGCTGATAGCCGAGAAGGCATTCCCCGAGGACGAGACCGTCCTAACCACTGCGATCAACGCGAAAGGGGCACCCGGAACTGACCACACGATCACCTACGAGCGGCGTTTTGGCGCAGGAAATCAGATGGAAGTTTCGGTTCCGTTCAGCTTCAAGCATCAGGACACGGGCAGCTGGTTCGGCGGCATTGGCGACATCGCCTTGGGTTATAAGCGCTTGATCTTCAGCAGTCTGCGAACCGGATCCATCCTGAGCGTTCAAGGCGAGGCCATCCTGCCTACGGGCAATCGGGCAAGGGGTTTCGGAACCGGCGTCACGATTTTTGAAACCTTTGCCTCATATGGACAGCTCCTGCCGAGGAAGAGCTTTCTCCAGTTCCAAAGCGGTGTTGAGCTGCCTGCGGACACGTCAAGAGCCAACCGGGCTGTCTACTGGCGAACCCTCTTTGGCAAGAGCTTGAACCAAGGAATGGGTCTCGGACGCATGTGGACCCCCATGGTCGAACTGCTGGCGGATCGAGAACTGGCTGCAGGCGAAAAGACAAACTGGGATCTCCTGCCTCAACTCCAGGTCACGCTCAGCAGGCGCCAACATATCCGGGCAAACGTCGGCGTCAGGTTGCCGGCGAATGATTTCGGCTCACGCCCGGTGCAAGTGATGTTTTATCTATTGTGGGACTGGTTCGACGGCGGTCTCCGCGAGGGCTGGTAATAGGAGGCGCGAGGGTGAAAAGCTGGAGAGGACACTCGTTCAGATTGACCAGCGTCGGCTGCTATGCAGCACTGCTGCTGGCGGTGTTTTCGATTCCGTTGCCCTTGCTGGGCCAGACGACGGGACCCGTCCACAAGGTGGCAGGATCACTTTTTCAAACTTCGGACCGGTGTATTGCGTGCCACAACGGACTCACCACACCGTCCGGGCAGGACATCTCAATCGGATTCAATTGGCGTCCGTCGATGATGGCGAATTCCGGCCGCGACCCTTACTGGCAAGCCGGAGTACGGCGCGAAACGATCGATCACCCCGAGTCCCGCGCGGCGATAGAAGACGAGTGTAGCATCTGCCATATGCCCATGGCTCGCTTCCAGGCGAAGATGGCCGGCCATGAAGGACAGATCTTCGCTCATCTGCCCTTCAATCCCAAGAAGGACGAAGACCGGCTTGCCGCGGACGGCGTTTCTTGCTCTTTGTGCCATCAGATCACCAAGGACAAGCTCGGAACTCGCGGAAGCTTCGTCGGCGGCTTCGTGGTGGATACGACAAAGCCAAAGGGGGAAAGAGCGGAATATGGCCCTTATAAGGTGGATGCAGGCCATGCCCGAATCATGAGATCTTCCTCCGGTGGTTTCCAACCGACCGAGTCCGAGCATATCCGCAAATCCGAGATTTGCGCAACTTGCCACACGCTTTACACCCAGGCACTGGGTCCGCAAGCGAAGATTGTCGGTGAGCTGCCGGAGCAAATGCCGTACCAGGAGTGGCTACATAGTGGCTTCAGGGACAATCAAAGCTGCCAGTCTTGCCATATGCCTGTGGTTGAGGACGCGGTTCCTGTGACCCCGGTGTTCGGTGAGCCGCGCGAAGGTTTTTCGCGGCACACCTTCGTTGGTGGCAACTTCTTCATGCTGCGGCTGCTGAACCGCTTCCGTGCCGAGCTCGGCGTAGAAGCCTTACCGCAAGAGTTGGAGGCGGCCGCTAGCAGAACCATCGACTTCCTCAAGGCGAATGCTGTTGCTATCTCGATTGATAGAGTCGACCTGCGGGCAGATCGCCTGGAAGCGGTTATTACAGTGCGAAATCTGGGGGGCCACAAGTTTCCTACGGCCTATCCGGCTCGACGGGTCTGGCTGCACGTCACGGTTCGCGATCGAAACAACCGGGCCATATTTGAATCGGGCGCCCTGGAGCCCAGCGGCTTGATCAAGGGCAATGACAACGACGCCAACGCCACTCGCTACGAGCCGCACCATCGAGAAATTGCCAGCCCCGACCAGGTGCAAATCTATGAAGCCATTATGGCTGATGCCTCCGGCGCCTTGACCACCGGGTTGCTCAATGCTGTGAAATACGTCAAAGACAACCGCCTGCTGCCGCGTGGTTTTGATAAGCGAACCGCCGATAAGGATATCGCCGTTCAGGGAGATGCCGCCCAGGATCCTGACTTTGGCGACAAGGGCGACAGCATCCGATATGCCATCGCCATGGGCGATGCTCAGGGGCCTTTCCAAATAGAGGCGGAGTTGTGGTATCAGCCGATTTCGTACCGCTGGGCGCAAAACCTCCGCCCTTACGATGCGTTCGGACCCAGGCGTTTCGTCGGCTACTACGAAACTGTCTCGCCGTCCTCCGGCATCATGCTCGTGCGCTCGACAGCGGCCAGATAAGTGAAGGGGGTCGTATCCGCAATGTTCAATATCTGCAGGATATTTTGATTATTGCAGATACGACCCCCGTACGGTCAGGCCGAACCGTTCAGCGACGCTCCTGAATGCCTGCCCAAACTACTTATGTGAATAAATTGTGGAAGAGAAGAGACGGCTCTTTGTACTGCACCTTCGGCTGCACCCGGCCGATTTCCTCTTCGATGTGACCGTTTGCGGTGAAGATGTCCGGCATCCCGTCCAGATCGTAGTCCAAGAAGAACACGTTCGCAACCGACGTGCGTGAAACGGAATCACCATACGTTTCGCCTACTGCATGTCTCTTATGAGCCCCGATACTGGGTTGCTGGGGTTGTGGGCTGTGCAGCCCTGCTCGCAGCCCAAGAAACACTCGCACGCCATGACAGGCAGTAAACCTCACACGGCTACGGTGCGGCAGTGGATCTAACTGCAGACCAGGGATCAGCCGCGCCGCAAGAAGACTCGTGCCAGAAAGGCGGGAGTGGTGTATATTCTATTGAATAAAGCTTTTTCCGAGGTGGCGAAATGCTGCGACGGAGCTGCATCCATTGGCTTCCCTTTTTCGCCAGCCTCCTGATCATGACGGCGCCGGACCCGGGGCGAAGTTCTATCTCCCAAGCCCAAACAGCCCCGCGCCAAGCGGGGCCCACCGCCACGACGAAATCAGATTCGGACTCACCGGAGTTGAAACCCGGCGCACAGATCGAGCGAGAGCTGCGAGCGGGCGAGGTTCACTCTTACAGAATCAGGCTTTCGCTGCACGACTGTGTGCGAATGACCGTGGATCAGCTCGAAGCAGACCTGGTACTGAGATTGACAGATCCGGACGGACGACAGATTGCGGAAGTGGACGGCGCCGAGCAAGGACCCGAACCGGTCACGCTGATGGCACAGGTTTCCGGAGTGCATTACATCAAAGTGCAACCCGTCAAAAAGCCAGCGGCGCCGAGGCGTTACAGGATCAGAGTTCTTGAACTTCGGAAAACTGGATTGCAGGATCAGAACAGAGTTGTCGCCCAACGGGCATTGACGGTAGCAAAGCGCCTCGCGGACCAGGGTACCGCGGAGTCTCTCGAAAGAGCGCTCAAGAAATACGAGGAGGCAATCCGGTTATGGCGGGCAGCGGGTGAACCCACCGGCGAGGCGCAAGCGCTCATCGGCCTCGGCCTTGTTTATTTTGTGCAGGGGGAGAACGCAAAGGCGGAGGATCCTCTTTCCCGAACTCTTTCTCTCTGGCGCACCACAGGTGACCGTCGAGGTGAAGCCCGCTCCTTCGATCTTCTGGGACAGATCTGCGACAACCTGGGCGAAAAGCAGAAGGCGCTGGAGCATTATGCCCATGCGCTGACTATGCGCAGAGCGGAGAACGACCGCTGGGGTGAAGGCCAAACCCTCAGCAACATCGGCAGCGTTTACGACTCCCTAGGTGAGAAGCAGAAGGCGCTGGATCACTTCCATGAGGCGCTCGCGATCTTCCAGGCCTCCAGATACCGTCTGGAGGAAGCGAATACGCTCAACAACCTCGGCGGAGTCTACGACGTGCTGGGTGACAAGCGGAAGGCGCTCGATTACTTCACACAATCGCTGCCACTGGTCCGGGCCGAAGGAGAGCGACGCTTGGAAGCCTATCTACTCCACAATAGCGGCGGCATATACGCAGACTTAGGCGAGAAACAGAAGGCACTGGAATACTTCTCGCAGTCTCTGCCGCTCTTTCAGGTTATCGGGGACCGGAGGGGTGAAGCATACGCTCTCGATCTCCTCGGAACGGTTTACTGCGATCTGGGCGAGACGCAGAGGGCGCTCGACTACTATACCCATTCTCTCAAGCTGATGCAGGCCCTTGCGGACCGTAGTGGTGAGGGTATGGCGCTCAACAACATCGGGTACGTTTATGATGTTCTGGGCGACAAGCAGAAGGCGTCCCATTACTATTCCGAGGCGTTCAAGCTGGGCGATACTCTTGACGACCCTATCATGGGAGCCTATATCTTAAACAATTTGGCCCTGATCCAAGAAGACCTGGGAGAAAAACAGAAAGCGCTTTCTTATTACGAACAGTCCATCTCATTGAGCAGAAAGGCGGCGCACCCGCGTTCAGAGGCAATAACGCTTCGCAACATGGCGGACCTTTACGCCTCCCTTGGAAATAAGGAGAAAGCGCGGAGCCACCTCGCCGAGTCTTTAAAATTGAGTCGGGCCATAGGAGATCGCAACATCGAGGCAGCGATCCTGCACGCGGAGGCACGCTTCGAGCGCGAGCAAGACCACCTCCCTGATGCTCGAAGGAGGATTGAGGAAGCGCTCGAGATCGCTGAGTTACTGCGGACCAAGGTGGCGGCCCGCGACCTTCGCACCTCCTACTTCGCCACGGTGAAGGGATTCTTCGACTTCTACATCGACCTTTTGATGGAGCTCCATCGTCGGAACCCTTCTGCCGGTTATGATGCGGCTGCACTTCACGCCAGCGAGCGGGCGAGGGCACGTGGACTGCTCGAGACCTTAACTGAAGCCGGGGCAGACATCCGCCAGGGAGTCGACCCAGCCCTGGTGAAAAGCGAAAGATCCCTTCAGCAGCAGATCAACGTGACGGCGCAACAGCAGGTGCGTCTGCTCAGCGGAAAGCATACAGAGGAAGAAGCCGCGTTGGTCCGGAAAGAGATGGACCTGCTCGTCGCTAAATTCCAGGACCTTCAGGGCCAGATCCGCGTCAGCAGCCCGCGCTACGCAGCGCTGACGCAGCCGGTGCCCCTGGAGCTTGCCCAGATTCAGAAGCAGATCTTGGACGAGAACACGGTATTGCTCGAATACTCTCTAGGTGAACGGCGAAGCTTTATCTGGGCTGTAACCATGAACAACGTTGCCAGCCACGAGCTCCCGAGACGTGCGGAAGTTGAGTCGCTCGCTCGTCGGTTTCACGGGTTGCTCACGGCACGCAATCTCCACATCAAAAAAGAAACCCCGGAGCGGCGTCTTGCGCGAATCGCAAAGGCCGAGGCCGAATATCCCGAGGCCGCATCGAAGCTGAGCTGGATGCTCCTCGGGCCCGTCCTCGACCAGCTCGATGCAAAGAGGCTGCTCGTCGTACCTGAAGGCATCCTCCAATATATACCGTTCGGGGCCCTGCCAGCGCCGGGCCCCGGGATAGGAGAAGCACAGGCAGCCGCCCGAGTTCCGCTTATGCTGGAACACGAAATCGTTAGCCTGCCGTCGGCGTCCACCCTTGCCGTGCTGCGGCGCGAAATGGTGGGGCGCAAGTCCGCCCCTGGAATGCTGGCGGTGCTGGCGGACCCAGTCTTTGACGGGGAAGATCCGCGAGTAAGGAAGACGGGCACCGGAAACCGGGTTGCTTCCGGACATGTGCCCTCGCAAGGCCCGGTTAAGGTCGAGCGGGCAGTGGAACGGGCAGCGAGGGAATCGGGCGTGACACAGACGGGCCTTCCGTTCCCCCGTCTCATGTTTTCGCGGCGCGAGGCCCAGTGGATCCTTGGCCAGGCGCCTGCTGAGAGCCGCCTGCAAGCACTAGGCTTTGCGGCGAATCGCAGCACTGCCACCAGCGCGGCACTCGGCCAGTACCGAATCGTCCACATCGCCAGTCACGGGATAGCGAACAGCGTTCACCCTGAGCTTTCCGGTATCGTGCTGTCCCTTGTGGACGAGCGCGGCAGGGCGCAGGATGGTTTTCTCCGCCTGCATGAGATATACAATCTCAAGCTGCCGGCTGAGCTGGTGGTTTTGAGTTCCTGTCAGACAGCGCTGGGCAAGGAAATCAAGGGAGAAGGACTTGTAGGACTGACACGAGGTTTTATGTATGCCGGGGCCGAGCGGGTCATTGCCAGCCTGTGGCAGGTGGACGACGAGGCGACTGCTACGCTGATGAGGCATTTCTACAAAGCAATGCTCGCTGAAGGCATGCGCCCCGCGGAGGCACTGCGTTCGGCGCAGATGGCGATCTGGAAACAAAGGCGGTGGAAATCGCCTTACTATTGGGCCGCCTTTATACTCCAGGGTGAGTATAGATAGCGAAGAAAAAGGCGGGTGAACTTGGCGGCGCCAGGCAGGAAAGCATGGGTTCTTTCGCAGGAGGCTTTCGACAAGCTGTTGGCGCACCTTAACCCGGATCGCGAACGCGCCGGGGGGGCATACGAGATGCTCCGCCTCAAACTGACAAGGCTGTTCGAGTGGCGGGGGACGACGAGCCCGGAGGACATGGCGGATGAGACTATTGACCGGGTTGCTCGAAGGCTTCTGGAGGGAGTGGAGATCACCACAGGAGACATTTACCTCTTCTTTCGTGGTGTCGCGATGAACGTCCTTCACGAGTACTGGCACAGGCAGGCGGAACATCCCGAACCTCCGCCGCCCTCGCCACCCCCTCCAGCCGAGCGCCTGTTGGAACTGCTGGAGAAGGCCATGGAAAGCCTTACGTCCGAAGAACGGGAGATTGTTGGGCAGTACTACCAGGGAAGCAAGCTCAAGGATAGTAGGAGAGCTCTGGGGATCAGGCTGGACCTAACGCCGAACGCCCTGCGCATCCGCGCCTGCCGGGCCAGGGATAAGTTGGAAGCGTATGTGCGGGAACACCGGGCAGCGGAAACATGAAATGAATTCAGCCGTGCGTCATTTAGATAGGGAGATACGAGCGTGGAGCTGAAGACCGACGACGAAAAGCTCCTTGTCCGGTACCTGCTGCGCGAGCTGTCGCACGAAGAGATGCGCCCGCTCGAAGAACGACTGCTGTCTGACGACGAATACTTCGAGCAACTTTCCGCTGTTGAAAACGAATTAATCGACAGTTTCGTACGGAAAGAGCTATCCGAGCCTGAGCGGGCAGGCTTCGAGCGGGCTTTCCTCGTGTCTCCCCCCCGCCGCGAGCGGGTCGAGTTCGCGAGGGCCTTGCTGAGCGGCAGGCCCGAGATCCAAGCCGCGGTGGCTAGGTCGCAAGAAAAGATCTCGTTTTGGGGGGCCGTTCGGGCTTTCTTTGCGGCTATCCAGCCTGCAGCACGATTCTCACTGTCTGCCGCGGCGTTATTTCTAGTCGCGGGCGGTTCGTACCTGGTGGTGGAGACATTCCGGCTGCGGAGTCAGCTCGTCCCGATACGGAGAGGGCTCGAAGAGTCGCAGGCTGCTGCCAATCTCGCTCGAGAGCTTGAGCGGCAGCGCCAATTATCTGCTCAACTTGGCCTGGATCTCGAACGCGACCGGCGTGAGCGCAATCAACTCAGTCAAGAACTGCAGAGGCTTCGGCAGGGTCCGTCATTAGTCGCCTCATTTGTGCTCACGCCCGGGCTGCTCAGAGCCGAAGCACGTTCCAAGCGGCTGGTAGTACCGCGCGGGGCCTCCAGCATTCGGATTCAGCTTGTTATCGGCAACGCAATGGACTACAGCAGCTTCCGCGCCGCAATCACAACGGTGGAAGGCAACGAAATCTGGAGCGGAGACCAACTGAATGCGCAGACCACACACATCGGTAAAGCGATCGTCCTGAACATCCCCGCCAAATTGTTCTCCTCCGGCGACTACATCATAGAACTTTGGGGCACAACCAAGGACAGGCATCTCGTAGATTTGGAATCTTACCAGTTCAGCGTTGTGAAGCGCTGAGCGGTAAGTTGCTTAACGCCGAAAGACAGGGCTAGTTTAGTTAAAGGCAGCCGCTAGCATCTGGAATCCGAGTAGATGTTGATCTGTTTCCCAATGCTTCACGAAATGTTTCCGTATCCCATTCCATTAACAGACGAGGTTGGCGGTGGGGGTGCTGTCGTTCCGGCGTTTAAACAATCTCCTGCACGTTCAGCATCGACTGGAGCTTCGAGCAAGCGCAAGATCTTGCTTTTTGTCTGCTGCCGGGACTTCCACGGTGTGAAGACGTTCTAATGGCTATCAAGGAAATTGATCACGGTTTTTTTCATCGTATAGATAGGGAGGGGCTATGAGAAGAGGCGCAGGGATACATGGCATGCTGCAGAAGGAACTAAAGGGGTGCTTGATCTGCGTCATTAGTATCACACTGATATGTCTTGAGTTGCCGAAACAATCGTTGGCGCTGAGCACCCCGACTGGGCCGGACAAAGCAGCGGTCAACACTAACACGCCTGAGAGCAGGTTATTTCAAGGGACATCCGCTCCACAGGCACCCGGAAAGAAGCGGGGTCGAAAGGGGGGAGTTTTCGCTACAGTTGCTGGCATTGGCCTTATCGGGCTTGGGGGGTGGCTCATGGCTAGCGCTAGCGCATCAGACAGTGGATGCAGCGATGGTTGGGTCTATACGGGAAATGGCAACAGACGCTACCCCTGCATAGATTTGCCTGTGCTTCGGGATGATAAGAAAAAAGCTGGCGCAATAAGTATTGCAGGCGGCGGCGCCATGCTTGTGTTCGGGTTGTATCAGCTCAATCGTGGCAGCGCGAGAGCGACCAATAGCTCAGGCGCTGGCAGCGGCGTGCGTCGCACGACTCAATGGCAACTGTTCAACGACATGCTGCTCAAGGAACCCGGTAAGTTGAGCATCGTGGATTTGAGTGACCGTGCCGTGATGAAAAAGGTGCCTCTGGGGTGGAACGTTTCCCAGATCGAGCTGTCCGCGGACCGGCGGCATCTGATGGCTTACAGACCCGGACCGTCGGCCTCGCATAAGCAAATGGGGATTGAGAAGGCACGGCTGACCATCTTTGGCACTAAGCAATCCAATATCGCAGATGTTGTGTTCAGGAAACTTTCCTCGGCGACCGAGGCGACCCCGGACCGTTCACGACGGTGAACATCAAAATGCTCCTCGAGCCGTGTAGAGGGAGTGACCAGGCTTGACAGCAGCCGAAGCTATCAAGGCTTGGTCGGAGAACAGGCGTGGGCACCTTTTAAAAGACAGGATCTCGTAAACTTTTTTGATCAAGCGAGGCGGAACGGCATGCGGATTTCCGTGAATCTGAAAGGAGTGTGACACCATGCGGAAGGCATTACTTTTCCTCATGCTATTGGCGTGTAGTGCCACTGCTCATGCTGGCGAACCTCCCCGGCATGTTTATGTCCTGAGTAAGGGCCGCCCATGCGTCTCGATTGTGGATACGACAACTTGGCAGGCCGTTGATCGTATTGCGATTGATCCACAACCCTCGGAAGCATTTCTCGCATTGGCCAACAGGTTTCTTTACGTACTGCACGACAGGCTAGACATTGACCGCCAAGCATTGGATATGGCCGCCAAGAAAAATAGCCACCTCAGCATTGTCGACCTCCCTTCGAGAGAAACTGTACGCAGGGTAGACGTGGGATGGAACGTGTCCTCAATGCAGGTGACCCGAGACAAGCGTTATCTGGTCTTTCACGGCCGCGGCAGAGGAGATGTGAAGCCTGAAGCCGCTGCCGAGGTTGTTGGCGGCTCTCACGGCGCCAATGGCTCTGCCCGGGAGCCGGATAAGAAACCACAATACGCTTGGTTGACGATAGTCGATACTCAGCGGGACAATGCAGTCACAAGTTTGCGAATTGGACCTCCAGGAACGGTCGTGATCTTTCCCACGGATATGTCGCGTGTCTTCGCCCTGAGTCCGCCCCAACTGGAGAGGAAGAACGGCACACGTGACGTCGTGCCGCCCAGTGGAGTGCCATGGATCTATCCACTCCCCCAGCTACGCAAGGAGAAACTCAGGGCCAAGGCAGCACTGCGGATCTTCTCTTCGGGTTCGGAGAACCCAATCGCGGTCGTAGACCTCGAACATTGGCCAAGAGAGATGGTGTTGTCGCCCGACGAGAAATACCTCTATGCGCTCGATCCCGGCGTTCCCACAACAAAGAAGAGCCAATACCAGGATGGCTCGGTGCAGGTGGTGGACGTGGAATCCGGGAAGAGTGTGAGATATTTCAGTTTAGGTATCACTTCCATAACATTGGAGGTTTCCAAAGCTACTGGGGAGGTGTTGGTCCCTGGCTTGAACTCGGTCAGAGAAAAGAAGACTAGAATCCACCGTCTCCGCGGAGCCGAACCTCTTCCCGCACTCGACACCGCCTTGGAATTGGCCTCTCTTGGCGAACGACTGGACAGCCTGAATGGGCGCTTCGTCGTGGCGAGGGATCAGATGTGTTTCTGGCCCGATGCCAGCCCTGCCCTGGACAAGTGCGTCATTCTGAATCAACCTAAGCGGTCCGAGGCAGGAAGGGCTTCCAAGGAGCTGTTGCCGAGGGAGAGTGATTTGCCGGCCAAGGACTTTAACGGCCTTCCCAGACGCTTCACGTACCTGCCGCGCATCCGCAAGCTGGAAATTGCGGATCCTGGTGCCGATCGGGTCGGTATCGTCGACACGGAGCGGCATCATTTGGAATCCGTTGTCACCACGGGCCGGGGTGGAGTAAAGTTCGGCAAAGTGTTCGGTGCGATGGTCGCGTCGGCGGCCCTCGGCGCGGCAGCCGGGGCGATCGCGAATGTTGCCAGCGGCGGCCTGTACACTCCTGTTTATTATCCTTGGATAGGACCAGGTCTCTTCCTGCCAGCCGGGTTCAGCTACGAGATGGCGATACGTTCGGATGACAGTAAGATCTACGCGCTAAATTCGTTCAGCGACGACGTCACGATTATCGAGGTCTCCACTGGCAAGGTTGTCGACAAAATCCCTGTTGGCGGCGGAGCCCAAGGAATCGGCTTTACGCCAGGCGAGAAGTTGCTGGTAGCTCAGGCCTCCGAGCAAGTCACTTTCATCGATGCAGAGAATAACAGGACAGTCCTGGAACATAAGTTTGTTGGCCAAACGGCGTCTCAGCAGACTTCGTTCGAACATGTGAACAGCCTTGTCATGCTGCGGTCCCAGCCACGGATTGTCGCTCTAGCGAGCAAGTCCCTTGTGATCTTTGACGCAAACAATGCAAGCCATCTGACAACCGCGAAGGGATACTCCGAACCCTACCTGCTTATTGAACCCGAATGGCCGCTGGTCAGGAGGAAAAACCCGGGTAGCGCGGGCACTGTGGATCTCTGCTGAGAGGCTGTTCACGGAACTGCTTCGAGAGGGAGCATGCCCGCCACAGGTCTTTGAGGCTGGTTCTGAAATGCCTTCGAAGTGTCAGGCTGCCAATTCACAAACTGAGGATCTTCCTATGCGCAAGACAAAATCGAGAAGCCCAGAAGTGTCGCGCGCTTGGCGGTCAGCGCTGATATATTCCGTTATTGCTGTGCTGATCCATATGGAAGTCCCAAAGCCAGCTCGCGCGCAGGAATTTCGCCTTCCGCCAGCTCCAAGAAATCTGGCAGGCGAACGCATTTCTTCAAATATCACGCCCCCCTTCGCGGTTGGTGCCGCAGTGCACAAATCGCACGGCATCACGCCCCTCGGCTCGACTTTTCCGGCCAATAAAGGTGTAGGCTCGATGCGGCCGGGTAACTCGACAAAGCAGCGCAGGGAATCATACGGGATATTTGCCACACCTTTCACGGCTGCCAAGAGCCAAAGCGCCAAATTCTCACCTGCGCTTCTAAGCACGATCAAAGCCCTCAGGAACCCATTAGTGCACGAGCTTCCGGGTTTCCCAGCACAACTAGGTGGTAGTGACAAGAGAGTCGCACTGCGGTTGTTCAGTAGTACCGTCGGCGTCCTTGGCCACGAGCAGTCCTCTACCACTCAATCGCCCTCCATGAGTGGCAAAAAAAACCGGACCCAAGGGCTGATCCTCGGTCTCGTGGGCTTGGCGATTTCCGGGACTGGCGTCTACTTGGTGGCCACCCCCAAAATAGACACGATGCCAGGAAAGCCCATCTGCGTGCCCATGCCATGCATTCCTAACGACCCAGTATGTCGGGGTCTTGGGCCAATTTGCACCCCTGGGTGGCCCGAAATGAAAACACACTGGGGAAAAGCGTACGGTGGACTCGCCCTGGCGATTGGAGGTGGTGGCATGGCTTACATGGGGTTCCGCCAGATGCGCCGCTAATGAGATAACGATCAAATCAGACAAGATTGCTAAGCTTGGTGATGGTTTCAGATAAAGAGCAGCGCCACAGGCACGCCACGTAAAGTGGATTACAGAGCCTGCCTTGAAAAACAGCCTGTCAACTTGAGGAGGTCAGCTATCATGAAAACTCCATCGAACCGTGAAAAGCACGTTGTCTTCTCGTTAGGCATCTTAATCCTATCCGCTTTATTAAATCTACCCGCTAGGCCGATTGGAGTCCTCGATGCAGGGAGCGGGAAGGCCGGACAGCAGTTTGCCAGCGGTATCGAACATGTCGTTGTGCGGGCGGCCGGGCGTGGTAATCCCTGGATCAATCTCCGAGATGGCCATGACCTGTCGACAACCTATACGGGAGAGGCAAGGCTAGAGCAGGTTTTAAAGCAAAATCTGGCACGGCCATTAACGTTGGCTTTAGGCGATTTTGATGAGGATGGCGTGCCGGATCTTGTCAGTGGGTATGCCTTCTCCGGTGGAGGAGTTCTGTGCCTGCACAGGGGCAACATTGACTCGATATATCCCAATAACCCTGAAGCGGTCAGACGCAAGGCAGAGGGCCGGTTCTCCGACTCACCCTTCCTCCCGGATGTTCGTGTTTTTGAAACTCCCGAGCCCCCGGAGCTTCTGGGGACCGGCGATTTCGACGGAGATGGGCACTGGGACATCGTCGCAGCTCATCGAGGAAGTGATGCTCTTTTCCTCTTTCCTGGTGACGGGCGGGGAGGGCTATCGCGGGCAAAGCGTGTGGAGTTGCCAGGGAAAGTGACCGCGTTGGCGACAGGAGAGATCAACAGGGCTGACGGGTTGGTGGACTTGGTGGTGGGTATCGCCAGAGAACACGGACCTCAAGTTCTCGTCTTTGAAGGGCCCGACGGCGCGCTCAAAGCTAAAGCAGAAACCTTTGCTTTGCAGGCCGAAGCGACAACGCTTGCGCTGGGTCATTTGGACGACGACTATGCGAGAGACTTGGCAGTGGCAGCCGGAAATGAGTTGGTGATCGTACACGGACGGGATCGGAAGTTATCCCTCGGGGAGGGCGCGAAAGCCAGTGTTCCTCGGGCGGCTGTTAGCCGGTTTTCCTTCCCGTTCGCAATCAAGTCGATGGCACTTGGGAACTTCTCCGGCAATCAGCGCACGGAAATAGCTCTGTTGTCGGCGGAGGGGACGGTGCATTTGGTCAATACAAGTCAAGTATCAGCCTCAAGCCAGGAGATTGGATCTGCTGAAGCAGGGGTGAGCGAGATAATAGCGTCTGGCCCGTGGCCCGGTGCTTCTCATCTCGTCTGCGCACGAGTATCGGGTCTCCCACAGAATGACCTCATTCTCGTTGACTCAGTCAAGCGTCAAACGCACGTTCTCGTGGCCGAACGGATTGGTGGTGGAGGGCAAAGGAGCGAGGAAAGGACCTTTGTCGCGCCACCTGGTCGTCGCATTCCGATTTCAATGGACGTGGACGGCACGCCCGTCGCAGTCTTGCCGATGCGTTTGAATTCAGATGCACTCAGTGATCTGGTTGTCCTCAAGGACAGTCCAAGCGGCCTAGCGGTGGCAATGACAGCGCCAATGGCCACCTTTACAGTAACCAACACCAACGACGGTGGAGCCGGCTCGCTGCGGCAGGCGATTCTCGATTGCAACGGGAGCCCGGGCTCGAACCTGATTAATTTCAACATACCAGGGAGCGTTATCCCGACGATCAGCCCCCTCACCCCACTCCCCGACATTACGGGCGTGGTTACCATCGACGGCACCACCCAGGCGGCGGGCAGGGTGGAATTAAATGGCGCCAGCGCGGGTTACGCTTTTGGCTTGAGGATCGCCGGCGGGGGTAGCGTGGTCCGGGGGCTGGTGATCAATCGCTTCTCCGACACTGGCATCCTTTTGGGGACGGACGGCGGCAACACGATCGAAGGTAACTATATCGGTACCAACAATACCGGCACTGCTATCCCCGGCAGCGGGAACGGACGTGGCGTAGCTGTCGCCTACCTGATCGCTAGCAACACGATTGGCGGGACGACCTCTGCGGCGCGCAATGTCATTGCGGGGAACGGTCGCGGAGTTGAGTCTCATGGCTCATCGAACCTTGTGCAGGGTAACTACATCGGGACCAACGCTAATGGTTCAGCTGTGCTGCCCAACGGAACTGGCATAATGTTCGAGCCTCATGAAGCTAACAGCACCGTCGGGGGGACTATCTCCGGTGCCCGCAACGTAATCTCGGGAAGCGCGTCTGAGGGCATTCACATTTTCGGTAGTCGAGCAATTCTCGTCCAGGGCAACTACATCGGCACCGACGCCAGCGGCACTGTGAGCCTGGGCAATTACAATGGCGTCCTTTCGGAGGCATCAGGTGTCACCATCGGGGGGACTATCTCGGCTGCCCGCAACGTGATTTCGGGCAACACCAAAACCGGTGTAGACGTCAGCTCGGACACCCTAGTGCAGGGAAACTTTATTGGGACCCAGGTTGATGGCACGTCCAGGCGCATGAACGGCGGTAGGGGTGTGGCTGTCTATAGCCGGCACCCTGCCATTGTAGGCGGAGTTGCCAGTGGTGCACGTAACACGATTGCCTATAACGGTGGTTCCGGCGTCTCAGTAGATTCCTCTTCTGGCTCCATCGCCATTTTAAGTAACTCGATCTTCTCGAACCTCGGCCTGGGGATCGATCTCGGAGATGATGGTGTCACCCCCAATGATCCGTGCGACATTGACACAGGAGCGAACAACCTACAAAATTTTCCTGCGTTAACCTCGGCAACCGCCGGTGCCGCAAGCATAACCATTCAAGGGACGCTGAACAGCACGGCCAACACAACCTTCACGCTCGAATTCTTCGCCAACGCGTCCTGCCATCCTTCAGGTTATGGCGAGGGTCAAACCTTCATTGGCTCAACTACGGTGACGACCGACGCAAGCTGCAACGCAAACATCAATGTCACCTTTCCGGCCACAATTACCGGGGTCCAGTACATCACTGCTACGGCCACTGACCCGCAAAACAACACCTCGGAGTTTTCCCAGTGCCTGCACGTGCAAGGAGCATGCAACTTTTCGATATATCCGACCCAGCGATCTATTGGAGCCGGCGGTGGCACCGGCAGTGTCGATGTGACTGCAACCAACGGCTGCCCGTGGACGGCCGCGAGCAATGTGCTCTGGCTAACCGTCACTTCGGGAAGCAGCGGAACTGGCAATGGGACTGTGGGCTACTCGGTAGCTCCAAACCTGAGCAATAGCGGCCGGACGGGGACCTTAACCATTGCGGGTCTGATGTTTACGGTTACGCAGTCAGGACCTCCCCCAACAGATATTATTTTGGGATTAGGGCAAGCAAGTGCTGGCTGGCTAGAAGTTCAAAGTAATCAAGGAATAGGTTATACCCACAACGCCTGGATTCAAGTTCCCTGGCCCGCCTATAACAACTCCAACGGCGAAACGCGACCGGTGACTGCCGACTTGAATGGGGACGGCAAGAAGGAACTTATCATCGGCCTTGGACATGGCGGCGATGGCTGGGTTGAAGTTCGTGGCGATGCTACTGCCGGATATGCCCATAGCACCTGGATTCAGGTTCCTTGGCCCGCCTATAACGACACAAACGGCGAAACCTTCGTTGCTGCGGGAGATCTCGACGGCGATGGCAGGAGCGAGATTGTTATTGGGCTGGGGACTGGTGCAGGGGGCTGGCTTGAAATCCGTGACGACGCAACAACCGGATATGCCCATCTGACATGGGTGAGGCTGGGCTGGCCTGCTTACAATAACTTGAATGGCGCCACACACCCCGCAGTCGGCGATCTCAATGGTGATGGCAAGGCCGAAATCGTGGTCGGGCTTGGTCCTGGTAGCGGTGGGTGGCTGGAAATTCTTGGCAACCCTGCCACGGGATACGCCCATCAGGCATGGATCCAGCTATCGTGGGATCAGTATATTCTAACGAATGGAGAGACCCGCCCGGCTGTGGGCGACCTTGATGGTGACGGCAAAAGCGAGATTGTCTTGGGTCTGACTGCCGGAGGAAATCCTCAAGGATGGTTGGAGGTGAGAGGTAATGCGGCGGCCGGATATGCTCATCAGGCGTGGATTCAGCTGAACTGGCCCGCTTATAACGCCGCCGTCGGTGAGACCCACCCGGCTCTAAGAGATCTCGATGGCGACGGAAAGTGCGAGATTATCCTGGGGCTTGGCACAGGAGGTACCGGCTGGGTGCAGATCCTCGACAACGCCAGCAACGGGTATGCGCACCGTGCCTGGCTGCAGGTCCCGTGGAACGACTATGATTCGTTTAACGGCACGACGAACCCCGCGCCCTAGATCGCGAAACGCGAAAAGTACATCGGGGATAGCAAGAGTCGAGTTGAGGAGGAACACACCCCGATCGAGAGGGCATCGGCAAGTAACTGGCAGATAGCCCGCAAAGCTGCGTTCCCCTATGTGCGACCCCTGAATCTCCGATACACGCGCAGCCAAGCCATTTATCGCGACCTTCCCGATGTCTATCACCCGGGATTTGCCCAGGATGTCGAGGAGTTCTCAGCGCAGCTCAAAGAGACCAGGGACGATCCTGCCCTCATCGGTTACTTTCTGATGAACGAGCCGAACTGGGGCTTTTCAAGCGAATCCCCGGCGGCCGGTATGCTCTTCACTTCGCCGAAATGCGAGACGCGAAAGTCGCTTGCTGAGTTCCTGCGCAAGCGTTACGCCAGTGATCAGGCGCTCACGGCCGCCTGGTCAATTCCGGCAACGTTTGCCGCGGTTGCGGAAGGTGAGTAGAAAACCCCTCTGACGCAGGCGGCAAAGACGGACCTGGCTGCCTTCAGCGCCGTAATGGTGGAGAAATTCTTTAAGGATCTGACCGATGCCTGTCGCCGTGTTGATCCAAACCATCTCAATCTCGGCATTCGCTACCACACAGTCCCGCCCTCGTGGGCTCTCGATGGCATGCGTTGCTTTGACGTCTTCAGCATGAACTGTTACGAGAACCGCATCCGGGCGACGGAAATGGCGAAGATCGACGCTTTACTCAACCGCCCGGTGCTGGTGGGCGAATGGCATTTCGGCGCGCTTGATGTTGGGCTCCCGGCGGCGGGTATAGGAGCGGTGCGCGACCAGGCGGCGCGGGGCAAGGCGTTCCGTGTCTACACGGAGGATGCGGCCGCGAAGCCCTGGTGCATCGGAGTGCACTACTTCACGCTCTATGATCAGTCGGCGCTGGGAAGATTCGACGGAGAGAACTACAACATCGGTTTTATGGATGTCTGCAACCGGTCCTATGAATCGCTGGCGGCTGCGGCCCGCGCGAGTCACGAGCGATTGTATTCGGTGGCGTCGGGTCAGGCCGAGCCCTTCAATGACGCCCCGGAATATCTCCCCAAGCTTTTCATGTAATTCACCACAGAGGCACAAAGACCTCTGTGCCTCTGTGGTTGCCTCTGCGGCTAATGCGGTTTCTGGCTGATGATGCCTTTGCCTTCCTCTACTGTAATGAATTGGTTGACAGCGACATTGGCGAGGTGCTGTTTCGTGCCGCTCGGCCACTCGATATCGACGCCGGTCACTTTCGGATCCTTTGCGAGGCCGAAGGTGAGGGCGAGATCGCTTTGTGAGCAGTAGCTCGATCCGGAGCGCACACAATTCCACTGGTTTGCGGAAGCGCTCTCCACGCGCACGACAGCGCCGATTCCGTCCCGGTTAGATTTGGTTCCTACGGTGCGGATACAAATCCAGTTGTTCCTGTTCCCGCCATCGTTACGAAGGAGATATGCCGGCCCGTTGTTGGTGGTAAGCAGGACGTCGAGGTCCCCGTCATGATCGATGTCTGCGTAGGCGGCGCCGCGCGCCACGATAGCGCGGCTGAAGTCGGGGCCCACGGAGTTGGAGGCATTTTCGAACTTCCTTTTGCTCAAATTGTGGAAGAGAAGAGGCGGCTCTTTGTACTGCACCTTCGGCTGCACCCGGCCGATTTCCTCTTCGATGTGACCGTTTGCGGTGAAGATGTCCGGCATCCCGTCCAGATCGTAGTCGAAGAAAAACACGCCGAAGGCAAGGCTTAAAAGGCTGGCGCGACCCACGGTTGAGGATGGAGCCTCATCGACGAAAAGCCCAGTCCCCTCGTTGTGATAGAGTCCGAGCATTTGGTTCGAGAAGTTGCCGACCAGCAGGTGCGGTTTTCCGGAGCGATCGTAATCGCCCGTGTCAACGCCCATTGCGCCGCGCGCCACACCGTCCTCCCCAAATGCGACACCCGCCGACATCCCTTCCTCGGTGAAGGTGCCATTCTTGTTGTTGCGATAGAGCTTGTTGGGTTGTGTGTCGTTCGAGACGAAGATATCGGGCCAACCGTCGCCGTTGTAATCAAAAACCGTGACTCCCAGAGACTTGCTGGTGGGGTCGGCGATGCCGGCCTTTTGGCTGACATCCTCGAACTTGCCGTCGCCGAGATTGTGATAAAGCTTGCAGGAAGTTCCCTTGTAGGACTCCGGTGTGCAGTAAGATTTCGTGGCGCCGTCGAGCGAGCACCAGAGATCGCCCTTCACAGTCCACTGCACGTAATTGGCGACAAACAGGTCGAGCTTGCCGTCCTTGTCGTAATCGAGCCAGGCCGCGCTGGTTCCGAAGTTGGCGTTGTTTATCCCGCTCGTCTTAGTGACATCGCGAAATCTGCCGCCGCCTTCGTTGCGGAAGAGGTGATCTCCTTCGAGCGCGGTGATGTAAACGTCGTCCCTGCCATCATTGTCGTAGTCGCCGATGGCTACACCCATACCATACATCTCAACGTCAAGGCCGCTGCCTGCGGTGATGTTGGTAAAGGTGCCGTTCTTGTTGTTCCGATAGAGGGCACACAACGATTTTCGTCCGCGCGGCGTCCAGTCCTTGCTGTTGATGAGCAGAATATCCGGCCATCCGTCGCCATCCGCATCGAAGAAGGCGCAACCCGCTCCCAGCGTCTCCGGCAAATACTTCTTTCCGGCTTTTCCGGCGTTGTGAACGAACTTGATGCCCGCCGCCGCAGTAATGTCGGTGAACTTGACCTCAGCTGGCGGGGCAGCCAACACGGCGACTGCAACAAGAACCGCAGTAACCACCAAAAGGAATCTCACTTTGAACCTCCGGAAACGGTGAGTCGCTTCCCGTTCGCCGGGCGGGCGCTGCGGGCAATGGCATTCTTGCTGCCTTCTGCGGCGGGCTTGTTGTCGAGAGCGATACTCACGTGATCGTGAATTGTCTGACGCTCGTTGTTGTCCTCGGGACTCACGAGGCGCCGTTTGGCCGTAATGGCTTGAGAGGCTTCCTCCGCCTTGAAGCGCTGGAATAGCCTTTCTTCGCGGGCGACTTTCTCTTTATCGCCAAGGCCGCGATAGCAGAGCATCGCGGTATAGTGCATCTGCAAGTCCTCGGGATCGACCAGGCAGACCTGTTCGAGCGCTTTGAGCGCCCCGGTGTAATCGCGCTTGAGGAAAAGCATGCGCGCAATCTGATTCAAAGCCACGCGGTCGCGCGGATATTTGGACTCGACGATGCGCAAGGAGGCAAGAGCCGCATCATAGTCGCCATCGGCCTTTTCAACCATGGCCCTGAAGAAGTACGCCCTCCCAAGCTCAGGATTTACCTCAATGGCTTTTTGGAGATACGGCCTGGCGGCGTCGGTTTCGCCCTCCTGGATGAGAGCTCGCGCGACATTGATCCAACCGTCCGCGTAGCCGGGCTCGGCCTCCGTGACCTTTTTGAAGGCGTATTCAGCGGCCTTCAAGTCTCCCTGCAGGAGAAGGCCTATTCCCCAATCGTTCCAACGTTCACGGTCCCGCTTCTCTACAACTGGCTTCCAGTCGGTGGAATCTCCCAAGCCGATTTGAACCTGGTTCTGAGCCAAGGTGACAATCGGCAGGTCGGGAATCTCGCCCTTGATCTGGCCCGACACGTTCGCCGGAATGTTCTGCTTGTCGAAGGAATACTCGAGGCTGTTGTAGTTCTTGGTCATAAGCGCTGGGTCCTGGCCAGGCTTAGGCTGGCCGGCATAGGCCCACTGCGTGTAATACCACGAGAACTTTCGATAATTCAGCTTGGCCGTCAGCGTGATGGGCCCCTTCGCGTCCTTGGGAATGCTCACGAGATAGTGGGCAACATCTGCAGCCCCCGGCGGAATCAGCTTTACGTACAGGACGCTGCGCGCCTGCCAGGCATTGCGCTTGTTGATGGGATTTCCCTCCCCATCCAGCTGATAGGACTTGTAGAAGTGGGCGCCCGGTTCGACCGGCCCCTTGCCTTCGTCGAGGACTTTTCCGCTCCAGTAAACCACTTTTCCATCGGCATCCTTGCCCTGCAGCTCCAACCAGACGTCGGGGGCGTCTACAGTGCCGCCCGGGAAGAAATGGCCTATCTTGCGGGTGCGGACAACAACGTCGACTCTGGCTGTGGATCCTGGGACCAGCTTGGTTCCTGCATGATCGATCGGCGCTGCAACCTTGCCTACTTCCCTGATCACCACGGGTCCCGTGCTCTCCGCCTCTTCGCCGACGGCAAAGGAGGACATCGCCTGCGGCGACTCCCCGGCACGCCGCACCATCTGGGCTTGGCCTTTCTGATTTTCGACCGGCGACACGGCGAAAATGTCCACGGAGATCCAGCCGGACTTCAGGAACTGCTCTATCACGTCCAGCTGGGCCTTGTCGCGGTTGGAAGTGGGGACCGCCATATTTGCGCCAGGGAAGCGGTGTGAGTGTACTTTACCACTGACATTTCCGGGATCCTTCGAGTCCACCAGCGGCATATGGCAATCCAGGCACACCTGGGACTGGGCCGGATAATAAAAAGATCGCGCTCCTTGTCCTGAAACGCCGCTGGCCTGCCAATTGTCATACTCGTTGAAGCCCCGGAACCAGCGGTAACTGTTCACTGGTACGTCGAGGTGAACTTTGTGGCAAGCCGAGCAGTACTCCGAGGTGTTCACGTCGCGCATAAACGGCTTAAGGAACGTCTTCTTGTGCGGCTCGGGTTTCAGGTAGGTCAAGAAGTGATCTAAGGCATGAACGTATTTGTTCTTGCTTGAGACCAGTTCGTGCAAAGGCGGGTACTCGATGGTGAAGCCGCCGTTCCCCATGCTGCTGTTCACATGCGTGATGGCATGGCACGAAGTGCAGGCCAGCCCGGCATGCGCTTCCGGTGTGTCGATCTGTTCCTTAATTGGCCTGTCGAATCGGCCGTTAAAGAAAACCGCGTGGTCGTGGCAGCCGGCGCACCACTTGCTGGGCTGAGTCCCCACTACGTCCTGCATGTATTCAATCGATTTCCGGTAGAACTGATTGTTGAACGAAGCGAAGTGATGCGCCGAGCTTTTCCATTGCTCGTAAATGTCCTTGTGACACTCCCCGCACCTCTCCGAATCCATGAAGAAATTGGAAGGGATGATCCCTCCGACATTCGTCTTCGCGGACGACGGGAAGAACGGAGACCTGGGGCCGCCCCCCTCTTCGTTCATGCTGGTGGGAACGGTGAGTGGATTCGCGATTCTATCGTTAGGATCAGGATTCACCTTTCGATACAGCGCGGTCGAGGCCGGAAACAGCACCATCAGCACCAGAGAGACTGCAAATGCGTTCCGGAAAGTCTTCCAGCCGCCCGCGTATTCAGAGGCTTTCCTCCACACGAACGGAATTAGCGCCAGCAGACCCAGGCAGGCGGTGACAATGTGAATCCAGAAAATCCACTTGTACTCCGTGGTGTTCCCGACATAGGTCAACACACCGGCAAAGACCGCGGAGATCAGGAAGAGAGCGACGGACAAGCCGATGCCTCTCCGGATTTCCGGATTACCCTTGAGCAAGAACAAAAGTCCGATCACGAGCGCTGTTCCCAACCCGAGGTGGAACAGCACGTTTGTCATGTAAAAGATCGTCGGCGAGGCGAACGCCGAGATGTACGCGGTGTCAACCAGCAGAACGATGAAGAAAAATCCCACCCATGTGGCAAGCTTGCTACTCTTCATTTTCTTACCTCGTTCCTTGTTCGGCCAGCGGCCTCAAGAGCCGCAGAGCAGGCCGAGTGTTGTATTGCTCCAGATAGAGTCTGTGTATTTCGTCGTTTGGATATCTTTCCCGAGAGGTGTACGGATATTGAGTCATGCCGTGGAATGGCAGGGGCTCCACGGATTGTGAAAAGGCAGTGTTGGCGTCTCCATCCTTAGCCCAGCCGTCGACAAAGAGAAGGAAGTCCCGCTTCCAGCCGTCCTGCAGCGGCGGCAGATCCCGCGCCGGGAAGAGAAGACGCAGCTCGTCGCCGGATCCCATGATCACCATTCGATCGTCGATGGAGTTAAGCAGCGGACGCACATCGCCATAGCGGGTGTATTTTCCAGGAGTCGGGTTCCACATCGATACAGGCATCCATTTGGAGTAATCGAATGCCTCCGGCTGCTTTCGCTCCGGATCAATCGTGGGCTGCGAGTAACCGCGGAACCGGAGTTCGGCGGTTTCCGCGCTCACCCGCGACATCCGTACTGAGGGCGGCGCGGTTTCCTCGCTGAGGAAGATCTCGTCCCAGTAGACACAGAGATTTGTGACAATCCTGACTTCGCGCGACGAACACAGGAACTTGCCGTTAAGGTCGACGGCGATTGTCTTCGGCTTTCCAGCCGGTATCCCCATGTCTTCGATTACTGTCTGCCAGCGGCCCGACTGATCCTTTACCTGCAGGTATGGAAAGACCAAGCCGCTCTCCTTTTCCTGCGTGGCGCCGAGAAAGGTGCTTCCGTCGGCCCAGTCCACCCAGCCGCTTAGTATCAGGACAGCCTGATTGCCGGCAGCGACTTTGCCGAAATCGAGGTCGAGGTTGTGCAGCTCGGCCACACCGGCATAGTTGCGGCGGAAACCGTCCGGGTAGCTTCGGTCCCGCTTCAGCAGGCGGGCGAGAACGTCTCGACCCTGGTCATCGCGTGCGGAGACCGGATAATAATGCCGGCTCACCCCGAAGAACCGAAACTCCGGGAAGGGAGGACTCTTGAACTTGTCGTTTGTGAAGATATCGACGTTCGCCGGGTGGTCTACCGCCATCAGCTCGACCTTATCGAGATAGGAGACCTCGTGCAATTCCTCCGTAATGCGAATCTGATACTGGTCGTCAACAGACACAAGGGACTCACCTGGAATCTGGACGTACTCGTCGTGATCCACGGGGAAGAATTTACCGTCTCCTGAGGAAGCTCCAAGCGGAGCGACGCCCAGAACGTCCGTGATGAACTCGAACTTCTTGCCGTTCCAAGCGAAGATCATCGGACAGGATCCGGAGAGTCGCTGAGCCTCCTTATATGCCTGAGTTTTATTCACACCTTCTTTTGGTTGGTTCTGGATCAGACCGTTTGGCCAGGTAATCCGGACAGTATCGATATCCTTGGACGACTGCAGCCCGAAGTGGAGGGGCACCCCGGCGTAGGTTTCCTTTTGATAGTAGTGGCCGGCTTTGACTTCAATCTTGGCGCCAGGAGCGAGCCTGAGGTTTTTCACACCCACAAGGGAGACGTGCAGCCAGTTGTTGGTTGTGGGAGTGGCGTTTTTGGTCAGGTGTAGCGTTCCGTCGGCGGCAACGAAGGCCACATCCACGCGGCCGTCGCCGTCGAAGTCGGCTGCAGCCAGAGCCACTGCGCGTCCGAAGTCCGATGAGCCCTTCAGCGTGACTTTTCCTGCTCCCTGATTGCGGAAGATGGTACCGCCCGCAACCAGATCCGCAAGCGCCCGGTTTTCGAAGTCGGCGAAAGCAAGCGGACCGGACGCCGGTTCGGGCGAGGTGACTCTCTCGAGCTTGCCGTTATGATTTGCTGCAAGCACCACGCCATTTGGACCCGCTGCTGCGAGATCAGTCCATCCATCATTATTAAAGTCGTACGAAATGATGGATGTCATTCCAGCAGGAATTACATCCAGAGGAACCGCCTCATACTTGCTCATCAACTTGTCACGATAGAGGACGGCTCCACGATCCTTATATGTCACTACCAGATCCGCGCCGTTCGTGTCGGCGATCAGATCATAAGGAGCCGCTGCAATCGCTTGACCGTTAGCAAACGGGAAAGATGCGGACTGATCGCTAAACCCTGCCGTGCCGTTGTTTCGGACCAGCGCGGACTTCTCGCCGAACAGGAAAAGGTCCAAATCGTTGTCGTGGTCGAAATCCATCCAAACCGCCCTGGCGAATCGGCCTGCCGGAAGCTGCATTGGAGATCTCTTGAATGTGCCTTTCTGATTGACGTATAGAAACGCGCCCTCGTCCGTAAGCACGCACAGGTCGACATAGCCATCGTTGTTGAAGTCGCCAGGCGCGACGGACAGCACTCCCTTCAGATCCTCGAGGCCCGAGTTATCCACAGGTGTTATGCCACCCTTGAACAGCTTCACGCCATTGGAGCACCAGATGAGAAGATCCGGCCGCCCGACGCCCTCGGCATCGAGAACTGCCAAGCCGGCCGTAGCGGGATCCATCTTGTTGCCCGCCGGTGTGCGGTCCTCAAACCTCAATTCGGCCGGAGGGAGATCCTCCGATTTCGGTTCAATGGTTTCGTAGACTTCGGCGTAGTAGCTCCACTCCAGATCCTCAGGTATAGCTGCGCCGGCCTGGCTCTTCTTTATCTCCTGAAATAAAGCCAGCTCGCGGTTTGCATCCTGCAGCCTGTCGGTTTGGCGATAGGCGTTGTAGAGCTGAAAGTGGGGACCTGCGAGATTTGGATTCAGCCGCACGGCGATTTCAAACTGCCGAACAGCCTCTTCGGGTTTCCCGACCAGTTTATAAAGAACACCGAGGTTGTACTGCGATACGGGCTCGTCCAGAACCAGCCGCACCATCTGCTCAAACTGCTGGATGGCGCGGTCGTAGTCCGATTCCTGCTTGTACACGATTCCGAGATTGAACCAGGTATGAGGTATCTTTGGGTCCATCTTTTGAGCTTTGTCAACCTCGGCTTTTCCTTCAGGGGTTTTACCGGCGCGTAGCAGCGCAAGACCATAGTTCAAATGTTCGCGGGCTGAATTTGGAGCCAAATCCAGTGCCTTCTTGAATTCGTCAACGGCTTGCAGCTGGGTCGTTGGGTTCTCAAAGAAAGCTTTGCCCAGATTTCGATGATGGGCGATCTGGCTTTCCTGAGTGTCCGCGGAGTTCAGCCCCGGGAGCAAAGCCAGGGTTACTCCCGCTATAAAAACCAACAGTCCTCCGTTAATTCGCTTCATTCTTAGAAAGCCTTTCCGTTTGCTGGTTTCAAACCACCGCACTCAACTACCCTACCCGAATCACGGCGCAGTCTGTGGAATTGTCACTCTTGCAGGCCCGGAAAGAATACTTTGATCCCCGTGAGGATTTCAATCCCTGGAAGTAGCCACACAAATCCCTATCCCGCGGTAGCAAGAACTGTTCCACCTCCGTGATTTACACTTACTACGGCATATATAGTTGCCTCATAAGAGCTTAGGATCGAAATCGGATTATGCAAGAGTCTCCATGTGAACGCGCGAAAATCTTATATTCTATGAGCAGTAAGTCTGATGAAGCACCTCATAGAAAAATAGTATTCGGCATCTTCTTGCAGAATGACGATATAGTCCGACCGCGGATAATTTGTGATCTTCTCATAGCAATTATGTGGCGATATTGGCCTGCCTTGGGAAGCCAGCGCTCGGGTGGAAGCTTTGGTGATTTTTTGAGTCTTTGAGTCTTTGCGGTCAGATCATAAAAGCCACCGCTAAGACGAGAAGACACGAAGACCCACAAAGTATCTCCGCCAATGCACCCAAGACTAACGCGTTACAAAATTAATAAAATTCTTCTCCACTAATCGATTAGTCTGCTGTATTATTTGCCGGCCAGACTGCCGATTCTTGACAGGCGTTTGGCTGCCCGGGTAGTGTTCATTCGGGAAAGTAGGGACTACCCCGGGAGTTCGGGTGTGTTTCTAGCGTGGGATTTAGCTAGTCTTCCGCATACGCTGCGCCACCTGTAGGAATTCCAATTCTGTTTTAGAGGAGAGTATGTCGAAACGCAACCGGCGTTTAATTGTAGCTGCTTCCGTTCTCGTCGTGCTGATACTGGGAACACTTGCGACGATGAGCTTTCTTGAACGCGAAGGAGAGGTTTTTTATGAAAGAGGCAAGGAAGTTGTAGATACCCTGAAAGTGCTCGGCAAGGCTGTGCAGGCGAGGGACTACAACGCCATCCAAAACCTTTATAGCCCCGCCTTCAAAGGCACCAAACTCGGATTTCTCAAGCTCGACGTTGCAGGCGAAAAGGACGGAGTGCGACAACTCCGCCTCTGCGCGGACGGCGAAGCCTCCAACCGCGAAGCTGCTCTGGGCGAGTGGCGCTCCTACCTTGAATCATTCTCCTCTATCGAAGAGGTCGGCATTCACGTCCACAGAATGCTCAAATGGAGCTCCTCGAATGAGCGGGAGGCGAGCGTGCGCTTCGAGCTTATAGGCGCTCCCAAGGGGGCCCCGCAGTCGGGGATTGACCGGGCATACTTTCATATGAGGTTCGAGTCGACATCCGAGGGATTGAAAATTGTCGAGGCCTCACTGATGGAGGGCGACCGGATCATCAGTGATAAGCCTCAGTTTGAAAACGTCGCGCACACAGCCGGGGTCGATTTCATGAATCAGTACTACCCGGCATTTCTCAATCAGCCGCTGAAGTTCAAGATGATCCGCTACGGGCCTGCGGGAATTACGGCCGCGGACTATGACAACGATGGCTACTACGACTTGTTCATTCCCGACGGTGTGGAATCAAGGCTGTTCCACAACAACGGTGATGGAACTTTCGCCGATGTCACCGCCAAGGCGGGACTGAGCGGCCTGGATGGTGTCGGCGTTGCTCTATTTGCGGATTACGAGAACGACGGCTACAAAGACCTGTTCGTAAGCCGGACCTTCAAGCATAATCAACTTTTCCACAACAACGGAGACGGGACCTTCACCGACGTTACCGCCAAGTCGGGCATTGGAGAAGATAACTGCACGACCGTCGCGTCCTGGGGTGATTATGACAATGACGGTTACCTCGACCTTTATGTCGGGCGTTACCTCGATCCCCGACTGGACATCCCCACGACGTTTTACGCGCGCAACGGCCTGCCCAACCAGCTTTATCACAACAACGGCGACGGCACATTCACGAACGTCACCGAGCGCGCGGGTGTGGGGGAAAAAGGGCTGTGTCTTGGAACGGTCTGGGGCGATTATGACGATGACGGTTATCCCGACCTCTATGTTGTGAATGACTTCGGTCGCAAGACGCTCTATCACAACAATCGCAACGGCACCTTCACGGATGTGACTGTTAAAGCGGGCACCCTGGCCTATGGCGCCGGCATGAGCGCTTCCTTTGGCGACTACGACAACGACGGCAAGCTGGACATTTATGTGGCGAACATCCGCTCTGAGGAAGCCTGGTATGCCGAATGGCCGACGGTGGGCCGTTATATGACCAACTCCTGGAAGCAGGGGGTCTGGAAAAGCGACATGCCCCTCTACTTCGAGGTCTTCAAACAGTCAGGCATTCATTTCGTGCAAGTGTTCCAGGATATGGCCTCGGGCAACAATTTACTAAAGAACAGGGGCGACGGGACATTCGAGGATGTCACCTGGAAGGCTAACGCCAATCCGTTGGGATGGTTTTGGGGCTCGGTCTTTGCGGATTTCGACAACGACGGCTGGCAGGATATTTATGCGGCCGACGGCTGGGTCTACAACGACCGCGGCACTGAGATCGAACTCGATTTTCTCAATAACGTCGTCAGCCGGCAGGACATGTACAAGACCGGCATCCTTTTCGACCCGGCGCACTTCGGACATATCTCCTGGCATGGCTGGGAGCGAAATCGGTACCTGCGGAGCAACGGCAACGGGACCTTCACCGAGATCGGCCGTGCTGCCGGCACCGACCTCATTATGAATAGCCGCGGCGTTGCCGTGGCAGACTTCTGGAATCGCGGAGTATTGGACATTGCCGTGTCCGCTTCCACCGATCGTCACGCCCTGCTCAAGAATGAAGTGGGAACCAAGCGCCACTGGCTTGCTGTGGAGGCTGTGGGCACCAAGTCCAATCGTGATGGCGTGGGCGCACGGATCACAATTCACATCGGCGGCAAGCTCCAGACTCGGGAAGTCACGCTTGGCGACGGCTACGGCTCCCAAAACTCGCTACGCGAATATTTCGGATTGAACGACGCCACCTTTGTGGATGAATTAACAGTGCGCTGGCCAAGATCGGGCATCATCCAGACCTTCAAGAATGTGGCCGGCGACCGCATCGTCCAGGTTACGGAAGGCAAGGACGAACTCACAGAGAAGCATTATGGGGCTGTGATAACGAAAGCAGATCAAGGCGCAGAAAAACGCAGGTGAAACGCCGATTTCGGCCGGGGTAAGCTGCGCAGCTCTAGGGTGAATCGCAGAATACGGCGACAGTCTTAAATAATGAGCAGGGGCACGGCGCACCGTGCCCCTACAACAAAACTATAAGGAATTCGCAATATGAGTCTCTCCGCATTTAGAAAGGTCGGGATCTGCGCGCTGCTGCTGTTTGCCGCCACAGGCATGCGGGTTGTTTCAGGCGATTCCGGCGGACGCTTCTTCGAGGATATTACCCAGAAAGCCGGCGTGGCCAAGAAACACACGAACCGTTCCTTCAAGAACCCGTACTCGAACATTATGGCCGGCTATACCGCACTGGGCGCCTCGGTCGCGGTTGCGGACTATGACGGGGACGGTTTCGAGGATTTGTACGTCACCGATTCCAAAGAGGACGGCAAAAACCATCTCTATCACAACAACGGTGACCTTACCTTCACCGACGTCGCCGGCGAAGCGGGAGTAGCCGAGGGCAACGACGCCGAGAATGCCTCCGCGGACTGCTTGTGGTTTGACTATAACAACGACGGGCGCCCGGACCTTCTGGTGGTGCGCTTTGGACACAACCAGCTTTTTGAGAATCTCGGAAACGGCAAATTCAAGGACGTAACCAAAGAAGCGGGCCTTTACCGCTATCTGAACGCCATCACGGCGGTGGCCTTCGATTACGATCACGATGGCTACGTGGATCTCTTCATTGGCAACTACTTCTCCCCCGTCAACATTTTCAATCCGGAGACTCCGAGGTTCTTCCCCGAGAGTTTTGAGACGGCCAACAACGGCGGCGGTGTCACGGTCTTCCACAACAACGGCAACGGGACCTTCACCGAAGTTTCCGAAAAGATTGGAATCAAGGTCAGCGGATGGACCCTTGACCTTGGTCACGGCGACGCCAACAACGATGGTTGGGATGACCTCTATGTCGCCTGCGATTTCGGGACGGACCGGTTCTTTGTCAACAACGGCAACGGCACCTTCACGGACAAGACCGAGACCGCGATCGGGTTCGACACGAAGAAGGGGATGAATTCCGACTGGGGCGACTTCGACAACGACGGCCTGCTCGACATCTACGTGACCAATATCACGGATGACTACATGCGGGAGGGGAACTTCCTGTGGCACAACAACGGCAACCTGACTTTCTCCGACGTCGCGCGCGAAACAGGAACCTACAACACCGGCTGGGGCTGGGGTGCTAAGTTCTTCGATTACGACAATGACGGCTGGCTGGACCTCTATGTTGTGAACGGATGGGTTTCTGCAGGAAACCAGGACTATGTCCCCGACATCTTCCAGATGATCACCAAGCCGGGCATTGATTTTGCGGATGCGCGGAACTGGCCCCCGATGGGCAACAAGAGCCTCAGCGGCTACGAGAAGAAGAAACTCTTCCACAATGAAGGAGGGCAGATGTTCAAGGACGAGGCGGCCCACCACGGATTGGACTCGATAAAAGACGGGCGCGGCATCGGGGTCGCGGACCTCGACAACGATGGCCGCATGGACCTGTTTGTCGCAAATGCCAATTCCGAGCCCTACCTCTATCACAACATCCTGCCCCCGGGGCCGCACTGGGCCGAGTTTATGCTCGAAGGTACGAAGTCCAACCGTTTTGGCGTCGGAGCCCAGCTGCGCGTCACTGCGGGGGGAAAGACCTACCTCCGCTTTGTCAACGGGGGGAACGGGTTTGCCTCGCAAAGCACCTACCGGGTCCACTTCGGCCTGGCGAAGCAGGACAGCATCGAGCGGCTGGAGATCCGCTGGCCGTCGGGTGCCAGGCAGGTGTTTGAAAAACTCGCTGCGGACCACATTTACAAAATCGTAGAAGGCAATTCCAAAACACTACCCTTTATCGCAAAGGCTACCAAGAGATGAAAAAACCGCTTCCCATTTTGCTTCTGCTTTCCCTTTTGACCGGCGCATGGAGCGACGGTGAAGTCCGTTTCAAGAACGCGGAAAAGGCCGTTGCCTCCAAGGACTATCCGAGCGCACTGTCGGAGTTCGAGGCGGCTCTTACGGCTGACCCGGACAACATTCAGTACGGCAGCGAGTATCGTCAGGCCGTGATTCAGGCGAAAGAGTACGACCGTTGCATCAAGTTCTTTGAAAAGCTGGTGGCAGATCATCCGAACTCCCCCAACGCTTATCTGAACTACGGCTTCGCTTACGTGGACAAGATCCCCGCTGCCGGCACAATCACCCAGGTGATCCTTGCCAACACCGCGCTCACCTATTTCACGAAATCCCTCGAGCTGAAGCCGTCCTGGATTGCCTATTACACTCGTGGCAACAGCTACCTTTACTGGCCCAAGATCTTTGGCCGTGCGGCACTTGGCGTCGCCGACCTTGAGCAGGCCATGAAAATGCAGAAGGCGGATAGCCAGAAGCGAAGCTATCACGTTCGTGCCTATATCTCGCTCGGTGATGGATATTGGAAGACGGATCAGTTGGACAAAGCCAGGGCCATCTGGAAAGAAGGACTCGGGCTCTTTCCGGATGATATCCAGCTGAAGGCGCGCCTTTCCAAGGAAGGCGATGAATTAAAGGAATACATCGACGACGTATTGGATCCCAACAAGCGGGTGGACACCAACCTTCAGGAGATCTGGACAAACAAATGACAAGACATGCGCGGTTGCTGCTTTTTCTGGCGCTTTTGCCATTCGGACTCTTGGCGGCCAGCCCCGATGGGAGCTCCATCCGGTTCCAGGAGATCGGCGAGAAGGTGAAGGCGCGCTTCCTGCATCACACCCGCATTTTCAAGGGCCCCAAGGCCGACGTGCTCGGCATGTTTACCTCGGGCGGATCGGGGGTAGCAGTCGGCGACTACGATAATGACGGGTTCGACGACATTTTCCTCGTCGACTCCGGCGAGGGCCGGAAGCACCACTTGCTCCACAACAACGGTGACATGACGTTCACCGAGGTCACGGATGCTGCGGGCGTGAGCGGCGGCAATGATCCTCTGTCCATATGTGCGGATGCGCTCTGGTTCGACTATGACAACGACGGCTACGACGATCTCCTCGTAGCCCGCTTTGGCACGCCGCTTCTCTACCACAACGAGCACAACGGCAAATTCCGCGACGTCACCAAGACCTCCGGCCTTAACAAATTCGGCAACACGATCGCCGTGATCGCGTTCGACTACGACAACGACGGCTACCTCGACCTGATGTTCGGCAACTATTTCAAGCCGGAAAACCTTCTCGACCTGAAGACTCCAAATGTGCTGCCGAACGACCTCGACAATGCGATCAACGGCGGCGGCGTGACTCTCTGGCACAACACCGGAAAAGGCACGTTCGTCGAGGTGACGGAAAAAGCCGGGTTTGGAAAGCACACCGGTTGGACCCTGGATATCGGCCACGGGGACTTCAACAACGACGGCTGGCAGGATGTCTACCTAGCCTGCGACTATGGGACCGACCGACTCTTCATGAACAACAAAGACGGCACGTTCCGCGAGGTGACGGAGAAGGCAACCGGTTATGACACCAAAAAGGGCATGAATGTCGACGTTGCCGACTATGACAACGACGGACTGCTCGACATCTATGTCACGAATATCACCGACGAGTACATGAAAGAGTGCAACATGCTGTGGCACAACAACGGGGACGGTACCTTCACGGACCTCTCCAAGGAAACCGGCACGTGCTCCACTCTCTGGGGCTGGGCAGCCAAGTTCGCCGACTTTGACAACGACGGCTGGCAGGATCTGTTCGTCGTCAATGGACTGCGCTCGGCCGGCCAGGAGAATTACATCCCGGTGCTCGTCAACATGATCACGACCCCTGGCATCGACTTCACCAATGTCAACAACTGGCCGAGCATTGGGAACATGTCCTGGAGCGGCCACCAGAAGAAAAAGTTATTCCGAAACCTGGGGACGCAAGCCTTCAAGGAGATCTCGGCGGAAGCGGGGGTCGACAATGATCTCGATGGACGAGGCATCGGACTGGGTGATTTCGATAATGACGGGTTGATTGACTTCGTTCAAACCAACGCCGATCAGCCTTCGCTGCTTTATCACAATGTCACCCAGCCGCACGGCAACTGGGTAGAGTTGAAGCTTGTCGGGACGAAATCGAACCGGGATGCCATCGGCGCCCGCGCCAAGCTGAAGGCGGGTGCAATGACGCTTATCCGGGAAGTGAACGGCGGCAATGGCTATTCCAGCCAGAGCACGTTGCGTCTGCACTTTGGCCTCGGCGCCACGCAAAAGATCGATTCCCTGGAAATCCGCTGGCCCAGCGGCAAGGTCGAGACAGTGTCCGTGCCGATAAACAAGATCAGCAGGATCGAAGAAGGAAAAGGAGTCGTAAAGTAACCCATCCATAGCGGGCGACCGGCAGGTCGCCCGCGCGCCCCTACCGCGTCATTTCTTCCTTGCGCTTTAAGCCGAAGGTAAGCTCCCCCTTTGCTACCTTCTTACCATCGACGCTCGCGACTCCTTCAACCATTCCGCCCGTGGAATATGCCTTGATGACCTTGACTTCCATCCTCAGCTGGTCGCCCGGCACAACGGGATGGAAGAAGCGCGAGTTAGCCGCACCGAAGAAGAACATGATGTTTGGGTCATCGAGGGTCTTGTCGTTCTCATAGCTCTTGCGGAACAGAATGATCGCTGTCTGTGCCAGTCCTTCCAGGATCAAAGCCCCGGGAAAGATCGCCATGTTGGGGAAGTGCCCGAGAAAGTGAATCTCGTTCCCCGAGACGTTCTTTATGGCTACGATACTCTTGCCCTTCTCCATGGCGATAACTCTGTCTACCATCAGGAATGGAAACTTCTGCGGCAGCAGCGCCTTGATTTCTTCGAATTTGATCTCCACAGTTCTCCTCTCAAGTGTGTGCGGTTAATCCTTTGAAGGAATCAATTAGTATAGTCACGCCGCCCCGGCATACCAGTCTTTCTTTTGCATTCTCGTAATGCGCCAGAAGCTGTGAAAGAATCGGGGACATTCCGAATTTCCCGACTTGCTCAGCTGAATCGGACGGATAAACCAGCGGTTGATCTTTTCTGTTGAGCGGATGAAAGCTGGAAATTCGGAATGTCCCCGATTCTTTCACAGCTTCTAACTCATTACGCATTCTCAAACTCAGTGATCTCCATGTATCCGTAGTGTTATCCTTTTCAACCTATGAAAACCACAGATCGCTACTATGCAGCCTGCTGCCAGACGGATTTTCCCAGTCCAGCTTCTCGTTCAGAGATCAAAGGCCGAGTCGACCGAATGCTCGAGATGATCGATTCCGCCGTTCTTGGCTATGAGCCGTTCTTCCCGATCCGGCTTGTCGTGTTTCCGGAGTTCGCGCATACGCCCCCCGTCTACTTCACCGTCGCAGAACTGACGGAGAAGCTCGCTGTTCCGATACCAAACGAGCACACGGAGCGCTACGTGCTTCGTGCCCGTCACCATGGCATTTACATACAGACCGGCACGTTTCTCGAGCTGGATGATGCCTATCCGGGTGCTGTATTCAACACGACCTGCCTTATCGGACCGACGGGAATACTGGCGAAGTATCGGAAGACCCATCCTTGGATTCCATGGGAAGTCCATGCCAGTCCTCACGACATCGTCGACTACAAGGAAGATCCATTTCCCGTCGCAGAAACGGAGATAGGCAAGCTGGGCACGGCGATCTGCTATGACTGGCTTTTCCCGGAGGCTATTCGCCAGCTTGCGCTCAAGGGGGCTGAAGTCCTCATTCGGGTTTCGGCTTACATGGATCCGTGGGGAACCGCCTCACCGCAGGAATGGTGGACGCTGATCAACCGCTGTCGCGCGCTCGAGAATCTGGCCTACGTGGTGGCGGCTAACCAAGGCGCGAAACTGGCGAACTATTCTCCATTCAGCTGGCCGGGCGGCAGTATGATCATCGACTTCGACGGACGCATCCTATCTCAGGCCGAGCCCGGCCCGGGTGAGCGCATCGTGGTTGGTCCCATCGATCTGGCGGCGTTGCGTGCAGAGAGGGAACGGCGCGAAGGGCATCACATGCTTTCCCATCTGCGCACTGAGCTATATCGGAAATACGCCGAGCCCATTTACCCCCGTGCCAGGGCTGTTGATAATTGGCCGATATCTATCGAGGGCAACAAGCGCGCTATCGACGATGTGAAGAAACGCAAAGCCACGGAGGCGCAGAGATCACAGAGTTAGTGCCGCCGAGATGAAAAAAATCAGGGACATTCCGAATTTCCAGCTTTCCTCCGCTGAATAGAAAAGATCAACTGCTGGTTGATCCGTCCGATTCAGCTGAGCAAGTCGGGAAATTCGGAATGTCCCCGATTCTTTCACAGTTTCTGAGGGCTCAATAGGTCAATCTTCTTTGATGATTTTTCCCCCGGCGGCCCGGCACTCTTCCATCCAGGATGCGCCCCTCTCCATCCAAGTGCCGGCTATTGCCTTGGCCTGTCCCTGGATTCCCTCTCCCGCATCCGAGGGAATGGTGAGCAGGGTCTTCGCTTCCTCTAGCATCCGGCTGGCACTCTCCTGGGGCTTCATCATCATTTCAAATCCCACGAGGGGAGCACCAATGGAGACCTTCAGCGCAGTCTGGAACAGTTCCGGAATAATTTTGGGGTCGAATTTATCTACCATGCAGGAAATTATAGCAGTGCGCCGGGCCTTTGTCCCGGGCCGAAATGAGGAATTTAGCGATTGAGTGATCGGGTCATTGAATCATTGAAAACAGCAGTTGCGGGTCATCTTTACGAGTCAGACAAGAAACTCCTGGCACTACTACTTCCCAGAACGCCGTTTGGCAGTTTGAATCCAGGTCACTTGTCTGGATAGCCGATTGCTCTTCCATTGAGATTTGCTGGCAAATGAAACTGCGCCAACGGTGGGAGTGTTTTTCTGAGCTGACGCCACTTACAAGTCGCCCGGCACAGCGGAAGTCTGTAATGACTCCAGGCCCGCAACACCATTCTGATGCAAAATCCAGAGTTGTTGCCGTCATGGGATCAGTTGTCGCCGTCAGAGATTCCCACATCAGACGGGCGCAGTTAACATGATACCTACAACTCGGAAGCTGGCGGGCATCATGGGCAGGCTGCAATGCAAAACTGCAGCTTATTCCGACAATACGCGGAAAAACTTCCTCGAATGCATCAGGACTCGTCAAAAGCCCACGAGCGACATCGAAAACCTGGTGAGATCTTCCTCGGTATGCCTGCTCGGCAACGTGTCCATGCGCGCTAAAACGCGGCTCGATTTCGATGAAAAAACCTTCAGCGTGTGGCAGCCCGAGGCCTTGCCGTTCACAAAAATGAACTATCGGGCACCCTGGAAAATGGAGGTCTAGAGTTTTCGCCATTGGGGAGTGGGGTCGCACCTCGCGAAAGTGCGTCCCGACCGGGAGATAGCCTTGGTGCGATCCCAAAAAACCGGCTCTGGGCACTTTGCCTCCTAAAAGAGCCGGCGGGAGCACGGATTACCTGAGCGCCTCATTGCCTTGCGATTTGTGCCGCGGAACACGGTATGAGGGTAAAAGGATGCTATAATGGTGCCCTGGGGATTCTACCCAGGAATCGCGGAGCCGTCCTTGAGATCGAGGATCTTGGGACTTTCGATCGTTGTGCTGCTCGCTCCCGCAAGCCTCTGTGCGGCCGCGGCGATATATTTCCCTCAAATAGCCGATGGCGGCGATTACATCACCGTCATCACCCTCAGCAATCCCTCATCCAGCCCGATCACGGGAACTATCAGATTCTATAGCCAGGCAGGATTGCCCAGAATTGTCCGGATAAATGGAGTCGACAGCTCTCAATTTAACGTAACACTCGCCTCGATGGGTTCCGCGAGGCTTGCCACCCAGGGCAACAGCTCCTCGACGACGTCAGGATGGGCGGTTTTTGAAAGCTCCGCCTCGGTTCAGGGCGTGGCGTCATTCGAGCTCCGGTCCGGCGGAAGGCTTTCAACCATGGCCGGAGTATTTGGCGCACAGCCCGTCAACAAGTTCACAATGCCGGTCGAAATCACGACCCTGGCCAATTCCGGCTTCGCTATCGCAAATCCCGACGAAACCACAGCCGTAACGATTCGGTTGACGTTGTACGATGAATCCGGCACCAGCAACTTTAGCGGCACTATGAACAGGCTCAACCCGCTCGCTCCGCTGAATCAAATCGCGGATTTCGTGACCTCGGCATTCCCATCTCTTCCGCCGGCATTCAAAGGCATCCTGGTAGCGGAAGCAGTGGGTGATGGCTCCATGGTGGCTACGGCACTGACGGTGAAGGAGGGGATGCTTTCCGCGATCCCGGTAGCCGATATCGGCGCGTGCGCCGCACCGACCATTTCCGGGCAGCCTGCCGGGACCACGGTCAATGCCGGGCAGTCGGCAACGCTCTCCGTCTCGGCGGCAGGATCGAGACCGCTGATCTATCAGTGGTACAAGGGGCTGAAGGGGAATACGTCGAGTCCTGTTTCCGGGGCAACTGCGAGCATCTACAAAACGCCTGCGCTGAACGCGTCGGCTTCTTACTGGGTTCGAATCACGAATTCATGCGGCAGCATAGACAGCGATGCCGCACTGGTCATAGTTCAGGGATCGGCGCCCGGCGGCGGCCTCGCCGGCGTTGCGACCACATGGGCGGCTGGTTCACCTCCGGACCTGCTGGGATACAAGCCCTTTCTTCCAAGCAGCGCCTGGTACACCGATGTGAGCAGAGATCCCGTGGATGCTGATTCCGCCAACATCATCGCGGACCTGCTACGGGATGACCCCGGAACCATGCTGCATCCTGATTTCGGATCCAGCTTGTTTGAGGGCAACCCCGTGGGGATTCCCTACGATGTCGTCGCCAGTTCCCTGACCCCCATGGCCACGGTCACCATCGGACCCGACGGATACGCCGATGAAAGCGACCCTGGTCCTGCCAACGTCGCGGAGCGCGTGCCCATTCCCGTGCCCATCCCGGCCGACGTTCACATCGAGGGGGGCTCTGATCACCATATCCTGCTGCTGGACAAAGACAACTATTGGCTCTATGAGATCTACCACGCGGTTCGCATGGCGAATAACAGCTGGCAGGCGGACCAGGTAACTCTATGGGACATGAATGACAATACCCGGCGGCCCTGGACCTGGACTTCCGCCGACCAGGCCGGGCTTTCTATTTTCGCCGGCCTGGTCCGCTATGATGAGGTGCAGCGGGCGCTTCCCGGGAACGGCGATATCGGACATGCCATTCGTTTCACTGTCATGCCGACCCAGGAACCCTTCATCCCGCCCGCGACGCATCCCGGCGGAGGGAACGACGGAACTATTCACTCGTTAAAAATGGGTCAGCGGATGCGGCTGAAATCGACCTGGCTCTCTACGAACTCTGCCGAATTCAGCCCCCAGTGCCAGGTGATTCTTCGCACGCTGGCGCGCTACGGAATGATCCTGGCCGACACCGGGTCGAATCTGTTTATCCAGGGCACACGAGACGCTCGCTGGGTGGAGGATGCCGACGCAGGCGGTTTAGCTCAACTCCTGCGAGTACCTCCCGATGCTTTCGAGGTCCTGGCCCACTCGGTGGAATACACTCGCCAAAGCCATCCCACGGGCCCGCCGCCCATCATCGCTAGTTTTACCGCCACCCCGGCCGTCACCGCGGCGGGCGGCGCCGTGACGCTGGCCTGGAATGTGTCCGGGGCCTCCACATTGATTATCAAACCCGGCGTGGGGCCTGTGCGTGGAACCTCTGCCGTGGTTTACCCCACAGCCACCACCACCTACACAATCTTTGCCACCAACGAGTTCGGACGATCGACCTCCAATGTAACGGTTACGGTGCATTGACGCATGCATGGTGTTGCACCTGTCCATCGCCAAAAGTCTATCACCGCTGAATTCGCATACCTGTAATAGAAAAATTGCTGGGAAGTTGAACCGCTGAAATATGTAGGATAATTGATCGGGAAGGCGGCACTTTAGGAAGTCCGCCTTTGCATCAGACACCAGTCATAGCGAGCTTGGAAAGTACTGCATTAGGAAGAGAC